>JAEEGF010787017.1_pt1 | contig 20784 bp, 29 predicted proteins | sample 9134171 | NCBI WGS metagenome assembly JAEEGF01 (sample SAMN16246542, study PRJNA631951) | gut metagenome | biome: gut microbiome; feature: rumen; material: AP-attached | host: Bos | place: Iran: Karaj | collected 2018-10
CAGTAGATCACTGGCTTAATCCGCTCACAAGGTGGGCGGACGAGACATCCCGCAGGTGGAGATTCCTGATTCCGGCCTGAGCCCGGGGTGCTAAGCAATTTCGGGATAGCCTTGTCGGCGCTCCGACGGCAGGGCGAAACTTAGGAGATAAGGTCGCGTTTAGGGCGTTCGCTCCCTTGCACGGCACGAAAACCAACAGCGGAATAAGCATGTAGAAACCATGGGGGTTCCTTGTTTGGACGAGGGTTCGACTCCCTCCATCTCCACGAAACGGACCGAGCCGTCGAGTTTTTCGGCGGCTATTTTTGTGTACTATTGGAACTTTTTCTCTATCTTTACCGCTTCAAAACACAACCGAAGCCAAGCACCGCCATGACCAACAAGGAAGCCATAAGAAGGACAAAACTATACCACGAAGGTTTGGAGAAAGCCGTCGCATTGCCCATACCTGAAGCGGCTGCACGAGAACTTGAAGAAATCATCAACGACCCGGAAGTCGAAGAGAATCATCGAATGATTCTTCGTTTGTGGAAGGAGGTGTCCGCTCCTTTGGATGTCGCCATCGCATTCATCTACAACAATCGCGCGTTGCCACAATACAAAGAACTGATTGTCAACAATGAAGACGAAATGCCCTTCATACAACCCGATGAGATATATGACACCCTAAAAACGCTGCTCCCTCCTACTGTTGGCGAGTTTCTCTCCGTGCTGCAAATCAGTTCTCACGAAAAGGAAGAATTGCTTGATTGTGTTGAACGTGGCGACAAAGACAGCTTCGTTTCCTTGTTGAAGAAAACTGGTTGTGACGCCATGCCTTTGGGTCGTCTTTGTTCCCATTGCATGGATGACGTGATGGCTGGCCTGACGATGACCCATGAAGAACGTGCTTTTAGCCTCGAACACCTAGTAGGCACAATGAGTAAAAGCGAAGACGATGAAAGATGTCGCGAGGCTGTGGCACAAATGCAATCCTCTATTGAACAACTCGAAGAAAAGGACACACCCAAATCTACCAACCAATTCTATTCCGATTTCTTTGATTATCTGGTAAGCCAGTTGACTGCTGATTTGCATTACTACTGGAATTACTACGACCTGTTCACCCCGAAAGAGCGCAACCTAATCGAGTCCATCCTTGACCATCCCTTAGCCATGGATCTGGTGGACCAAATTTGGGAAGAGTACAAAGCCTCTTTTGATTTTACCCTGCCCGACGACTTCTTCCACTCGAGATGCACCGCCGATGACACGGAGCACCTGCATGTAAAGTTGTCTGTTGAGGACGAGGGCGCAGCACTTTTCACCGAGTTCATCAACTATTTGGCCGAGAAGGGCTATATCGAAGACAGCCCCGCCGTGAAAAATCTCTTCGCCTATCGCCTGACAGGCTATTACAGGCCTGATGGCGAGCTCTCCCCGATTGTCTGGAACGGAAAAAACGGCAAGTCCTACGAGCTCATCTACCTCATCCGCTCCCTCTGCGACCGTGGCGACTACAAAAAGATGCGCCGTTTCTTTGAAGGCCCCGAATGGGTGAAGGAAAAGGACAGCAGCTACGCCCACTCAGCAGATACCGAATTTAGGAGGAAAATGTCGGAGTTGTATCCTGGTGTTTGTGAGTTTAGGAAGTAATTCCAAAAGAGATATTTACCGCCAAACTTTGAATTTTTTGGCAAGTTTGGCGGAACATTTGGTTATTATCCGACAGATTTAATCGGATTGTTTTTCTTTTACAAAACAACAAATTTATCTGTAAACCAAACACATATCCGACAGCAAACGACAGCAAACGACTACTGTCGACAACAAACGTTTGTTCAACGGCTTAGTCTTGACAGATGATTTTTCTTTGTAGCGTTAAACGCAAAGAAAGATTATTATGAGTAAGAAAAAACCATTTGACAAGGAAAACCCGACCAAAATTCCTTTTGAGAAACTGATAAAGATGATCAACCAGAAATGCGACTACAGGTTTGCTATTATTGATTACGAGGTTGATGAAGAGTTGAAAGAAATTGCAAAAAAAGCAGGTCTTGATTTAACAGGATACAAACATGTTATCGAAACAAGCGGAACTAGTCATTCACAAAGCCGACATGGGGGTAAACAGTAACGATAGGATGCCTTTGTCAATGGAGGATTATTTTCTCATCCCCTTCATCATCAAGAATAGGGATTCTGTAATTATTTCTCCATCTTTAACCAGGAGACATAACAATAAAGTGTTTATCTACGAAAAGAAAATCGGAGACCAATATGTTTATGTTGAAGAGATTAGGAATGGTAGAAACAAGAGCCTTGCTTTTCAATCATTAAGAAAAAGAAAAGCCTCCGATAGGAGGCTTTAATCTGTTATCGCGGGGGGTATCATGCCGAAGCCAGTCCCTTACGTTTTGATAGTCCGCTGTTTTTCTTTCCGTTGCCGCGACCAACTGCCTGCAAAATTACAACAAAAATCAAAACGCCGCAATGAATTTGAAAAATAATTCCCGAATTGGGGAAAGCCTTTTGGCACAATCTTGTTTTCACTATAAGTCTACTATAATTCCCGCCGTTGTGTGCGTCTTGCCTATTTTTGCCGAAAAAGCATGGGCATGATAGGGCTCGACAACACGAAAACAACTAAGCAGTCCGCGAAAAAAGAGCAATTGTCTGCGGCGGCAAAGAAAGAATTGCTATCTTTGCGGCATCGCTTCGGCGAAAAGACATCTTGCGAAGGACGTTTGACGACACAGTTCCGACTGGTAAATTCTGGTAAAATTCTATCAAGGGACGAAAGGCGGCAAATGTCCACACCTTATTGTTATAGGGCGTGGACTGCTTTTCCTCATTTTTTGATACGGTTTACCAGAGCCATCCAGCGGAATGAGAAAAGTTGGGACGCGCTCTTTTGTTTTTGTCTTGGCTACCGAAGTGGAAAAATGGAGAAAAAGGGAAGAATTATCGAAATAATCCCTAACTTTGTAAGGTGAAAATAAAGAAGAATATATGTAATAGATTAAAAATAAACGTATTATGCTATACAGAATCACAGTAAAGAACTCGAAACTGACCAGTGGCATCCGTGTTGAAAAAGGGATGTCCGTTGATGTAGTAAGCAACAGCATGAGCAACCCCGTGACGACCAATGGCGGCCAAGCCGTGGTGGATGCTTTCATGCGGATTTACGGAATTGACATCAGAAAGGCTGGTGCTTTGAATATGGCTTGGTTGGATGTGGAGAGGATTAGATAAGTAATAATCAATATAATATAAAAAAATATGGATAATTATAAAAATTTTCAATTAAAAGGTACAAACAAGCAAAAAGCGGAACAATTAATAAATCAAATTAAGGAGCGACATCTTTCAAAAGAAGTACTAGATGCAATTCTTCCATTTGAAAAAGACTTTTATAAGAGTTTGGTTGAAATGTTTCGTGTTCAATTAGATAAAGAATCACAAGATAACAAGGTATATGTGGAAACAATTGATAATATTATATGCAATCTATCTTCAATTATTCCTAATGACAAATTGGATTCTGAAACAAGAATGCAAATCATAAATTTGATATATAAAATGACTGATGATTTGAAAGATAATCAAAACAACAAAACTAAAGAAGCAGAAAAGACGAAACGAACCATGATAGTGTCAACTATTGTTGCTGCTGCATTAGGCATAGCAATTTGGTTAGGTTTTGGTTACAATAATGGCAATGGTGGTAATACTATTAAAATAAAGAAATCATGACCTACGACGAAATAATGGCAGCACTGCTGCAAGCCTATGAAGCCCATCCTGAAATGGATGTGGAAGAAATCATAGCACAAGTGGCCCGTGAAATGGGCGCAAGCGAAAAGAGTTTGGAAAACATCAAAGCAACATCGGCAATGCTTGACAAGTTCCAAGAAAAGAAAACGGCTCTTGAAGCTGCGCACGAAGATGGTGAGACCACAAAAAAATGGATTCTTGCCGAAACCGCCCGCATGACCGAAAATCGGACAGACGAAGAAAAAGCGATTATCGCCGACACTATCGTGGAAACGGTCAGCCGTGGTGTCGAACAAAGTTTGACTGAAGGACAAAATAACAAGGAGGGATAACTATGGAAAACGAATACATATATTCCGAAGATTTTCAGTCCTACGGTGACCAACTGAAAAATTACCTGACTGATTATGTCACATTAGAATCGACCGTACTCGATGGCAATTCTGTCGAAGGTGAGGACAAAGCGACTCCAATGGGTTGTATGCAAGAGTTTTTTGATGCTTCCTTGGTGTGCGACAAAGATACTGCAATGAAGAAACTTTTTGCCGCAGGTGTTGTAATGGCCAATGATGCTGGTGTATTGCCTTTTGATTTACCCGATGACTCGCCATCAGGTGTAGCCTCATTGGTTGATGATAGTCTGACTCGCGTAAAAGTGGCCTACGAGGTGGCAACTGGTGCAATCCCGCTTGAAGAAGTGGCAGACACTTTGATTGATGCGGCAGCCTCTCGCGCAATGGCCATTGCGGATACAGTGCTTGACAATCCAGAGATGAGTGTGGAAATTGTGTGTAACACTGTTTCAGCGGCTTTCCCACCTATAGCCGAAGTGGTGCAATTCGTAAAGCCAGTTATAAAACAAGTAGTAACCAGAATCGCACCAAAGGTTAAAGAATTTGTATGCTCGGGGATAAACCGAGTTTCGCAATATGCCAAAGAAGTGGCAAGACCTATAATCGCCAAGGCTCGTGAGATAGGGTTGAAGGTGAAAAACCACATTCTTAAAGCTCTTTTCGGATAAATAAAGTATACAATCATGAAACTTGAACCCAAAGCAAAACCTGTAAGAATCAGAATCAAATCAGGCGGAGAAGAACATTTTAACCTTGAATCACTGAAACGGAGTTTTTCGGTGCAGGATTTGTGGGAGTCTGTAACCAGGGGTAGCCTGTCCCGTTGGTTGAGGCAACAAAACGAATCTGAATTGGCCAAACAAGTCGAGGAGTTTTGCCAAATAGAGAAGCCTTCTATTGAGGACTATATTAAATTCAGTAGTATATTCTTTGAAAAAGAAATGGAAGGTGTGCCAAATGATGCAAACGCTCTTGTCAAGTTCTACAAAGAAAGAAACTTGAAGAAAAATTTCCATTTTGCTTTTTCATATTTGTTGCGTTTCTTGGATTATCAGACTGGGAAAGTTTGGTATGATGAGTACAAAGGAACGAAAAACGCCGAAGATTGGATAGCCTTTTTTGAAGCGAAAATACCCCAATTACATGGTGAGGATGAAATAGAGTGTTGCCTATTCCTTTATAAATTGCATAGTGTCAACAATGATTTGGCAAAAATGGAATATTGTCAATCAAAAGCGAAGGACGCTATCATCAGTCTCGCCAAGAAAGATAACGGCAGGTTGGATAAATGGTTGGCTTCTGGTAATTACTTTTATGCCAAATTGTTGTTTGAGGATGAAATAATACGAGGGTTAAAGAGTAATAGTGATTGGATTGGCGTTTTTGAGCGTTGTAAAAGTCAACTCTTGGCGACACAGCAAGCCGAATGTTTCTATTCTCTTTATTTGTTATATAAAGCAAGTGGAGAAGAAACCAAGGCCAAAGAGCACTTGGAAAAATCAGCGAATCTTGGATGTGCAGAAGCAAAAAAGAAAGTTCAGTATAGTTATCCAAAACTAACAGAAATCTTTAACCATTATAGAAGTGGCAATAAAGAGATTGATTTTTCAGATCTGCAAAGTATTATTGAAGATCACAATCTCTTTGAAATCGAAAAAGAGGATAAATATTACACCCTATGCAGGTACTTATTAATGCAGCTTAGGAATTCTAGATTACGTCGTTTTGGAGGTGTCAATGCTATAAATGATATATTTGAGTCTGTATGTTTTTCGATTGACGAAAAGACCCATAGCTTCCCTCAATACGAATCATTAATAATTCTCATTGGGGCGCTTTGCGGTGAAAACATTATTAAATTGGCATACGGAAGTGGTTATAATTCAAAAGAATTGTATGCGAAATTAGATGGTAGAATAAAGGATGACTCTCCTTATAAACCAATATTTCAGCTAAAGATGACAAGACAAAAAGTGATCATTACCGCAGAAAAAGGTTTGAAATACGATTTAAGAACTCCTATTACTGCTTCAATTGTTGAACAGGTGATTTTCTTTTTGGAAACGCATGGTGAGTCATATAGTATTATGAAGTGATAATGATTAATTAAGAAGATGAACAATAATATAATCAATAGTTTTAGGAAAATGATAGATGTAAACACACCTATCATTTGCATTCAGGATTACGACTTTGCCCGAATTGACGAACTTATAAAAGAAGTGGTAGGCACAAAGAATGTGTACGAGTGGAATCCAGCAATAGGAACAACGGATTTTAGGACAAAAGAGGCCAAGCGTCAATCTTCAGCGGAAGAAGCATTGGAAAGTTTTCTTGCCAGATTTGCCGAGTGTGAGGATTTGAAAACTATCGACAAATACCTTGTCTTGAAAGATGTTCAGGATTATGTGAATGAGTCGCCGGGAAGTTCAGGTTACCTCGATCCTGTAAAAACAAGAATCAAATCCCAACTTCAATTGATTGCCCAACGCAGACTTTACGACCGCTCGTTTAGCACCACGATTATCTTGGTTTCTTCTTATTTGCGGCTACCGCAAGAACTTGAAAAATACGCTTCTTATCTCGACATTGCTTTTCCAAGCGAAGATGAGATAAAGGAACTCATCGATTGGCATGTTGAAGTCAACGAATACAAGGAAAACTTCAAGTCGGGCGACACCGACAAACTCATGCCTTCGCTGAAAGGATTGACCCGATTCGAGATTGACCGCATGTTGGATATGGCCATGAGCAGCAACGGAACGCTTACGGCAGAGGACCAAAGCATGATTTTGCAGCACAAGAAACAAATGGTCAAAAAATCGGGCTTGCTTGAACTGGTTGACACTCCCGCAAGCCTTGACAGCATAGGCGGCATGGATGCGTTGAAGTCATATCTGCAACGGAAAGAAAAGGTTATCAAGAATTTGGGCGAAGCAATGAGCAAAGGAGTTGCTGTGCCTAAAGGCATTTTCATTGTGGGAATGCCGGGTTGCGGAAAATCGTTGTGTGCCAAAGCTTCAGCGGCACTGTTCAACACACCTTTGTTGAAAATGGACATGGGAAGCATGATGGGAAAATATGTTGGAGAAAGTGAGGGCAATCTTCGTCGTGCCATTCAAATTGCTGAGGCTGCTGCCCCGTGTGTTTTATGGATAGACGAGATTGAGAAGGCTTTTTCAGGCGTTGGCGGCAATAACGACATCATGACGCGAATGTTCGGCTATTTCCTTTCATGGATGCAAGACAAGACCAGTAGCGTTTATGTAATCGCCACAGCCAACAATGCTGATAATCTGCCACCTGAATTGAAGCGCAAAGGTCGTTTTGATGAAATTTTCTGCGTAAACTTGCCCACCGCCGAGGAACGCAAAGCCATTTTTGAAGTTCATTTGAAGAAAAAGAAAAAGGGTAACTTGAAACCATCGGACAAACTGATTAAAGACACAGACGGATTCAACGGTGCTGATATTGAAGCCGTTGTGAATGAAGCGATGGAAGAAGGTTTTATTGAGAAAAAGGAGTTGAATATGGATGTTCTTGAAAAGATAGCATCACAAACCATCAGCATTTCAAAGTCGTGCAAGAAGCAAATTGAGAACATGAAGAAAGTCTTTGAGGAAAGCAGTTTCAAGGATGCCACTACAGGAAGCATAACGAAAGCGAAGTAAATCAGGGCTTTGCCTTGCAGCGATGAGGAAATCAAACTAAACCCTCAAAAATGAAAATACCATAAGCGAGCCATCACTTTTCCGTGGTGGCTTGTTTTTTGTGCCAAATTCATTATTTCTGATTCATTTGTGGGTGGTTCGAGAGAATCCTTGTGAAAATCCTACTATCTTTCACTATAGTTTACTACATTCCATTGTGCATTGGCGGCGGTGCTGTAGTTTTGCCCCCGTAATCAAAACTAACGCACTATGGAAAGCACTTTTGAAGACGCGAAAATCGAGATGATCAAGGCACAAGATGTTGAGAATGTTGGTAACTTGGGGGAATATTTGGACAAGCACATTGCGCCTGGGCATCTGTATATTATCGAACAGCACCCTAACTTAATGGCTTCCTGCCTATACAACATCAGGAAAACCATGCTTGTTTTCTCTTCAAAAGCAAACGGCGCACAGCTACTTATGGAAGCGGCGGAAAATGAACTCGGAGCAAATTCTTCAAAATCAAGGAAAAACAAGCCTAACAGTTTGTCAAATGACTTGATGGTTGCTGAAAAGATACTTGAATTGGAGAAGAAACCAATTTGGATTGATGATAGCGAGAAACTTATGGCCATCAATTTGTATGCCCGCTGCGAAAAACTTAAAGCGGAGCATGACATACTAGTTGTTTTGATGGACGATTATCGGCTTCTGGTTGACGACTACTTTCATGAGATTCCTGATAAGCTGAAGCTAACCATGCTACAGGGGCTTGCTGAAAAGATGGGCATCGTCGTGATTGCGCAACAATGTCCAACAGAAGAAACCCAAGAAGAAGGAAGCAAGGACAACAATTCAGAGCTGGTTTTCCATAACAAGTGGTGGGATGATACACCAAAACGCGAACAAAGCAATTCAATCTTTGATTATTGGGAACCATGAAAAACAAACACCCCATCTGGACAAAACTCGATTGGCGTGGTCCTCGTCTGCTCACGCTCCGTTTGAGCAAGAGGTTATTATTGAAAATCCGTGGCAAATTGGTGGTGATTCATGTTTTCTAAAAACAGACCTCTGCCGTTTTTAGGAAAATGTGTATTTTTGCGGCTGTAACAAATCCTTGTCCGATGAGCAAGTACCAAATCCCATATACCAACGCCTGCATCCGCGCCTTCGGGCGGCGGTTTCAACTGCCTACCAAGGAAGCGTTTATGTATCTGTTGCGTTTCAGGGGCATAGCTTTTCTTGTGGATTTCTACGAGATTGAGCATTTGCAGTCCATTGAGGATGCGGTGGATGACCTCATCGTCTGCTGCCAAAACAACGGAGGGTATCTGGCATGATTCTTTACCACGGCACAAATATGGATTTCGATGTCATCGACCTTTCAAAGTCGTCGCCATACAAAGACTTCGGCAGAGGCTTCTATCTGACTGACATCAGGCATCAGGCAGAGGAGATGGCTTCCAAGAAAACTTCGCTTTTCCGAGGTTCGGCTGTCGTGCAAGAATACGAATTTGATGAAACTTGGCTTGAATCATCGGAATTGAAAGTGATGATGTTTCAGTCGGCCACCCGCGAATGGGCTGAGTTCATCTTTAACAACCGCAACAGAAAGACGCATTTCCAGCATGATTACGACATTGTGTTTGGACCAATAGCCAATGACGGAGTGGCCTATCTCTTGGGCCGATATGAAGAAGGCACGATGACCATTGAAGAACTGGCTGAAGAGTTGGAATATAGGGATTTGAACAACCAGTATTATTTCGGTACAGAACGGGCTGTCAAACTATTGAAAAGGCTATGAATGAGAAGCAAATACAGGATTATTTGGTGAATCGAATCGTTGACCAGTTGACCACCTTCCTTATTGAGGACAAAGGGATGGGCATCAGTGAGGCTTTGGAAACGGTATATTCCTCACATGTCTATGACCTGCTTCAAATCAAGGAAGGGGATTTGTTTTCGCAAAGCCCTTCGTATGTCTATGAGTTGCTGAAGAAAGAACTTCCAACAAAAGCCTCTTAATCGGATGCCTTTTGTTCCCTTTACTATATTCCATATTCCATGGCGCATCGGCAAAGGTGCGATGGCTAACCCCTCGAAGACTATATCCGAAACGAGGTGTATAAGCTTTGCAGCGATGAGGAAATCAAGTTGCGGCGGTGAGGATTTTATCTTTTTGTAATTAAGTGTATTCCATAAAAATCGCTATTTTTTCGGAATCAATTCCGAAAAAAACATAATATTTTCGGAATTTATGTGTAAACGCCTATCCCGAAGCGTTCTTTTCGGTGATTAACCGCGACAATGTCGAGGAATTCTTACTATAATTCACTATATTCCATGGCGCATTTGCGGAGGTGCGATAGTTTTGCAGCCTTTATCAGAAAAACATTGTTGGAATGAAAAACAAACACCCCTTCTGGACAAAACTCGATTGGCGTGGCCCTCGTCCGCTCACGCTCCGCGAACTCATCATGAAAAGCAACTTCGACACCATGATGGAACTCATCATCGAGTTTCATTCCAAAATGGCCAACCAAGGAGGGGCATTTCTGAAAGCCTGCTATTGCATTAGGGACATGAAGGTGAAGGCGCATAGCGAGGATTACATATTGGCAGAATATGACTCCGAATATAATGTGCCATACATCGGCGTTCTGGAGGGAATGAATTGGCACGAGTGTTTAGGCTATCCCGTGAAGAGAGCCAAAGACCTGCATTGCACCGATACAAAACTGGCCGCCATTTGCCTTTGGCATCTTACTTTCTACGGTTTTACGCCAAAGGAGCAGAAAGAAGAAGCAGAACGCTATTTTGAGAGGGCGGAAAGGGAACGTCGCAACGACGAGATTTACTTGGCCGACGATTTGTATGACGATGAGTACGTCAAGGAAGCGGCTTGGAGTGGCAGGACGAGGATTTGTGATGAAACGTTGGAAAGGCTGTTTACCCAGAAGAAATCGTCGAAATCAAGCGAATCCGCAAGGAAAAGCTGGATGAAGAAAACGCGAGCTATGATGCGTCAGAAGTGGAAGAGAGAAAACAACTGGAGCAAGAAGCGGCCTTGAAATTGGAATTGAGGAAGAAGACCGAGCAAGAGAAGCGGGAAGAATGGTATCGCAAACGGAGACAAAGCAGATGGAAGAATCGTGGAAAGAAACGCCGCAGATGATATGTTTAACACGAATGCCCATTAATTATTCACGAATTGTTCAGAAATTATTTTTGAAAAATTCGTGGCAAATTGGTGGTAATTCGTGTTTAATACTTTTTTTTCAACACGAATGTCCATAAATGATTCTTTACTCGCCCAAATAAGCATTCAGGAACCTTTCAGCCAGACTGTTTGGGCGGATGTTCTTTCGTGCCTCATCCAGTGTGAACCATTGATAGGAGTCAATCTCTTGGTTCGGTGAGAGTTCGCTGTCGTCTTTCACAAAGGCAGTGAAGTTACACATCAGCGTGTTCGAAGGCTCAAAGAAACTGGTGCGGTTGAACTTGATGCGGCTGACGGTCATTCCCGTCTCTTCCTTGATTTCACGGCCAACTGCATGTTCCACCTGCTCGCCACGGTTCACATAGCCAGCCACAAGGACAAACCACGGCCTGCCATATTGCTTAATCAGTAGGATTTCCCCGGTCTGCTCGTTGATTACAATCATGCTCACAGCCACGTTATACATGGGGAAACGATATTGTTCACATTTTGGGCAATATGGTACAATTCCTTCGCCTTCAAGATCCTTCTCGATGAGTGATGTTCCGCACTCGAAGCAATGTTTCTGTATCATAGCAATCTTTTCAAATTGTTTTTATCTGCTTGTTTTCATATTCAAAATCCTCGCTGCTATCTCTTCCGGATGGTCAATCAGCAGTTGCCCATGATTCATTTTGGGGAAGACCTCGATGTGAGCGTCAGGGAAGAGCTTAAGCAAATGCTCTGCTTGAGGCTTGGCTACAAACGCTTCCTTTGTGCCGTACCAGTAGTAGATATGCGCTCCTTGGATGGATTCCAACTTGTTGGCATAAACATCCTTATAGCCGTCACGTACTGCTTTACCCTTTCCGTATGGCCACACTTTCTTGCATTCGTCCAAAAGCACATCGAAATAGTGCGAATGGAAGACAAATTTCCAGAAGCCTGTCCAATGGTAGCAGGTCCATACATTTAGGCTCTGGTAGTATCGCAGCGGATCCACACTCCATTTGGGTAAGGGCAATAACGGCGCTGCATCCATAATGGCGTGGTCAACCACAATCTCGTTACGTTCCATGATTCGGGACAGTATCTTTCCACCCAAGGAGAGACCATAGGCGACATCCAGATGCCCGTTTAAATCCCTTTGAACATAGCTGATAATCTGCCCGGCTTGGTCGTTAACGGATGTAAAATGAGACTCCTTACCAATCAAAAATCCATCGATGCCAACGGCAACGATATAATATTTGTCCTTCATCAGTTCAATCAGAGGCAGGAATATCTCGAAGGACACCCCCAGCCCAGGAATCAGCAGCAAGCTTGGATTCTCTTTCTTTCCGTATGTGTTGAATGTCATAATAAGTCAATGGATTATGAGTGTATTACCGAACACTCCCCCTGATTATTTTCATAGTTAAGAATGATTGCATTCCATGTCGCAAAAGTACAAAAAAGCTTCTCGATTGCGGGCTGATGGATGTTGGTTTTCGAGATTATTACGTATTTTTACCGCTGAAAACAAATAAATGCTACTATGCCATCACCCTTCATCAAATACATCCAAAACGAGCAGCACTACATCGAAGTTATTTCAAGAGTAGCCGCGGTGAAACGCTCGTTATGGATTGGCACGGCTGATATAAAGGATTTGTATGTGATGAAGGGTAAGGAGACTGTTCCATTCCTTTCTTCATTGGCTGAATTACTGAAGAAAGGAGTTGAGGTGAGGTTGATTCATGCCAAAGAACCAGGAACGACGTTTTTTTTCAGTAATGTTTCAGTTGATGGACTTGACTATGTTTATACCTTTAATGAAAAAATCCTATCTTTGCGGCATGATTTTAAAACGCAAAGAAAATGGACAAACAACAGAATTTCAGCACTTTAGAGAATTTAAACGGGAAAAGTTGCATTTTATATTCCCGTGTCAGTAGTAAAGAACAATCAAACAGGGCGCAAATCAAACAATTGAAAGAGTTTTGTAATAGAAACGGAATCAATGTTTTACAGATATTTTCAGAGAATATCAGCGGCGCAGCGGAACACCGTGAAGAACTTGAAAAAATACTTGATTCTGAACCTATGGCGGATTTATTGATTATCCGTGAAATTTCAAGGTTAAGCCGTGAAGATGATTATAATGATAGTTATTACAAACTTCAAAGACTAATAAAGAAATATTCCGTTTATATTTTGCTTGATAATATCCTAATTGAAAAGGGTAAAAATGATTTGGCAAATGATATAACTTTAATGGTGAAATTGTACGGTGCAGCAGATGAAAGAAAAAAAATCCGTGATAGAACCCAAAACGCTAAAAAGAAATATTCCCAAAGTTCCGTAATAAATGCCGCTTATGGTGAAAGATATAAAAGATATGGACTAATTAAAACACCTAACCCCAATTATAAAAGCGGCTTAGGAACTAAAAAGATATGGATTAAAGACCCCCAAGAATGGCCAAATGTAGAGCGGATTTTTGAATTAAAAAGTAATGGTTTATCTTATATCAAAATTTCAAATATTTTAGGTTTAACTCCTGAAACGGTTGTGAATGTTATTAAATCAGATACAATTAGATATTATATTAGCCTGGATAATCCTACTATATTGGAAAAGGTAGATTCTGAAACGCTGAAAAACAACTCAAATCCAACACCAACCAAACACCAAAACAAATACAAAAACAAAATTTTCTATGCAGATACTAATTTAGCAATGGTTCACGGTAATAATTCAAAAAGTGGCTCAGTTTATGAAAGAAAAGGCGGTGGAATTAGTGGCGGTTTAATCATTGAGGAAATAATAGATAAAATTGTAATAATGGTTATAAATTTTGCCTTAGATGTAAAGGGTGAAAAACTCCAAATTATCAAGGAAAGAAATAAGGAAAAAATTGATAACTTGAATAATATTATAAACGGTCTGAATAATACAATAAACCAAAAAAATGATGAATTGGAAAAACTCAGAAAAAAAGTAAAATTATTTGATGATGATGAACTTTTGAAAGAATTGAATAATCAAATCAATCAAACCAAAAAGGAAATTGAAAACTTGAAAAATGAAATAATAAACTACACCATTCAATTAGACCGTTTAGAATCCATTGAATTTAATAAGGATGTTATACAAGTCAATGAATCCAACTTTGAACCGTTTATTGAAAAATATATAGATTCAATTAGGTGTTATCATGTGAAAAGGTGTGTCCATAGAATTGATGTGAAAACGCTGAATCTTTGGGAAGATTTTACTTTTAGTTTTGAAGTGAAACACCATATAGGCCACACAATAACCCCGCTGAATATCTTTGACCCATCTTTAAGGGAAAATCTTAAACACTGACAAAATGACAACAAATTTTTGACAATCTGACAATATTTCAGTTTTGGCACAATTTATGATATTTGGCACGGCGCTTTAATCAATAAAATTAGTTTTTATGAGTAAAAAAACCTTAGAAGAAATCATTAAAGAGTCAATCATCCAAAGCGGTGAATTTGTTAGTATTGAAGAACTCAAAAATTTCTGCAATCTCAATGTTGAAGTTGATGCAGATGGTAAGATTAAAAAGGCTTATTTTGGAGAGAAGAAAACACGCAAACCAAGAAAGAAGAAATCAGAGACTCCAGTAGAACCTAAGACAGAAAAAATTGAAGAAGTAGAAGCGGAAGAAGTAAAACCTAAAGCAAAAGGAAAGAAGTAAGTTTTTATTCAGATTAGACAGATTAGATTTAAGTTTTGGCCGTTTTTGATACAAACGGCCTTTTTTGTAAAGTTAAGGTCTGAAAATAGGCAATAGTGAACAAAATTATATCAAAAACACCCACTTTCTAAGCCTTAATTTTACAACTTTCCTTATTTATGAGAAGGAAATAAAAATGATTCTGAAATGCAAAAAACGCGCTTCAAATCCCGTCAAATCCTCATAAATAATAAATGAAAATGTAGGGCAAAAAATTATGCCAAACTTTTGAAAATTCATATATTTTTACGGAATTTTTAGGAAGTTGAAAGTATGCAGATATGAGTAGAAATATATGAGTAATTTCTCATTTAGATTAATTCTTGTTTGGGGAAAATTGATTTATATTGATTTTCCCTTTATGATGAAATTTTGTGTGAAAATGCAATATTTAAAGTAGGGATAAAAACATCACCTAAAATAATAAATTATCCCTACTTTTAAAAATGATTACTTTCTTTGGTATAGATATTTTATCATTCTATTTGGGGTAAAGTAGAATTTTCCTAATACTTTGCCCCTTTTCATAATGGAACGGTTTAATATCAAAAGAAAGTAAATTTATAGATGGTTTAATATTGAGTTTTGCCTACCATCTTACACCAACAATAAAGAGCAAAACGGGAAAAATAGAATGATAAATACAGAAATCAAAGAATTAGCGGAAAACGGGGATTTAATGACTATATCCCCAAACATTAAAGACAAAAACAATTTCTATTATCTTAGTTTAGAAAATGTCTTAGAATCAATAAAACGGGGTTCTATAAGGGATTTTTCAGATAATCCATTTACAATAATAGAAATCAAACCCATTATTGATGAAATACGGAATGAAAAAGACCATAATAGACAAAATGAATTAAAAATAAAAAAATTACCCGTCTTTTATCATGGTGGTTTATTAAATGGAAAAGTTGAAATCCTATCTAATACAATCTTTATTGATATAGATAATTATGATTATTCCAAATATGATTATATTATTGAAACCCTTAAATCATTCCCACAAGTTTACACCATATTTTCAACACCATCAAATAAATATAGGCTGAAAGTAGGAATTAAACACAATTTGAAAGACCCTAAATTATTCACTGATTTATATAAGGATATTTCTGAAAAACTTAATGATTACTTTTCAGGTTATAATTTAAAAGTGGATTCATTATGTTGTAATCCTGACAAACCTATATTTTTCAGTTATGACCCTGAAATATGGATTAACTATGATTTTGAAGTATATAATTTCAAAAAACCACAAAAGGAATTGAAAGTAGAAAAAGCAGTTAAGGAAATAGATTTAGCAGAAAAAGAAACAAAAGTAATTGATGAAAATGATTATTGGGTTTATAGTGAGAAATTAGGAAACGGAAAAACAAAATTCAATACTTCAAAGGGTTATTTCAGTACGGGGAACATAGATAAAGCAATATTTGATTCATTTAGATTCAACTATTGGAATAATGATGATTTTGGAAGATTTGAAGAAGGAAATAGGGGAAATTGGATTTATAAAGTAAGTAGGGAATTATTCCAATATATAGATGATTATGATAAAGTAGTTGAATTATTGGAAAACTTCAATTCAAACCAAATAAACAGATTAGATGATACGGAAATTGAAAGTGTATGCAATAATTCATTTAAGGCATATAAAAACAAATCAACCTACAATGAATTAGGGTGTAGGAGAAATTACGCTATTACAAAAGTAGCAGGATTTAAAAGGAATGAAAATATCAATAAAAGGAAAGGGAATAAAAGATGATAACTTTGGCTATAGTTTTAATTATTGATTTCCTTATGGTGGGAATTTGTTTATTCCTGAATGATAAAGACACAAAGGAATATTTTTCAAATAGAAATGCAGATAGATATTGGAATAGGGAAATAAAGAAGTATTTTAAAGATATATGAAATTATGAGTTGGATTTATACTTTATTATTTGGCTTAATAGGTTTATTTGCTTTAATATTATCAATGAAAGATGATTGGGGAGATTGGTTTAAATGACTCTAAACCAATCTATTAGGTAATATTTTTGTATTGATATTTTCTGATAAATAATAATCATCTTCATTCTGAAGATTTCCACAGCGTTTTTTTATAGGTGGAACAAAAATTTATCTTTCAGGGGCTATCTTGCATTATACTAAGGAATCACCCTCTCAATGATATAAAAATGTTCCAGTGCTATAATAAAAAAAAAACGCCATAGAAAAATGAAGCGTTAGCGGATTAGATATTAGCCGCTGACCCATTAAAGGGCAGCAGCGGCGGACTAATATAGAAAATGAAAGATTAGCGTATGCAGAGCGTATGCCAATAATTAACCTAAAAATCAAAATTACTATGATAATGATTGAAAAAAGTTTATATGAAGAATTAACTTCTACAGGTGTGCAATTTAATGAAAATGACCTTATAATTATCCCTGACCATAAATCAAAAAGGGGTTTAATAGAATTTAATCCACTTACAGAAACAAAAAGAAGGAAGAAACTAAGAGAAGAAGAAAAGAGAAAAGTAGATTCAATTCCATCACCATATTTAAAACCCCAAAATGATGAATATTTTAATATGAAATGGTTTTGTAGAAAGGATTGATTATGATAGAAGTTATAAATATACCAAAGGGAACAAGATATATTTCCCAATATCCTGAAATTGAAAAACAAATAATCAAACCATTTCCAATTTTAATCAATAAAGAAATTACGGGTTGCGGATTTAGTAGTTATTTCCTGAATAAAGATGTATTTAAAGAACCCGTTATTTTATGCAGTCCAAGAAAATTCATGATACGGTCAAAAACACATAATCCAAACTTTTCCTATCTGATTGAGTGGAGGCCTGAAAAAATGGAAAAATCATCTATTCAGAAACTAAAGGAAAGATTAAAAATGATAATTGAATCAAGACTTATTTTCAATGAGCCACCAAAAATTATCACTACTTATGATAGTTTCCATTATGTGAAAGAAGTATTACAAGAAATGGAAATGTTAGATGATTTCAGGATAATAGTAGATGAACAACAAAGCATTATAAAAGATAGTGCATTTAAAGGGAACACAATAAAAAATTTCCTGAAAGAACTAAACGGATTAAACAAAGTAATATATCTTTCAGCAACACCAACCCCAAAGATATTTAATGATAGAATCCCAATTTTGAAAGACATTTATACTATAGTCCTGAATTGGTGCAAGGATGATTTAAGAAAGATAAATTTTCGGATGATACCTTTAAAGCAAAAAGAAACTTTCACGGATATAGTTAGGAAATACAAAGATAAATATGATAAAGACGGATATTTCAAAAAGAAAACCGTTTCAGGAATTGAACATTTCAGCCGTGAATTATGTATATATGTTTCCAATATTGAAATCATCATACACATTATAAAAGCCTTGAATCTGACAAATGAAAATACTGATGTAATTTGTAGTGAAAATGAAAAGACGGTCAAAAAATTATATGACAAAACAAGAAAATCAGGTATCAGAAAAAGCGGATTCAAGCCAGCAAAACCAAAACAAATAAATGAGCCTCACAAAACATTTACATTTATTACACGGTGCAGTTATGAAGGCGCGGACTTTTATTCAACAAATGCCACCACAATAATATTATCAAATCCATCTATTGACTGTATGAGTGTAGATATTGGAATTGATTTAAATCAAATAATTGGCCGTGAAAGATTGGAAAGTAATGTTTTCAGGGATGATATTACACTATTTACCCAAGTTCAAGGAAAGTTTAAATCCTTTGAGGAAATGAGGAAATACAAACTAAATAATTCCCAAAAACTTCTACAATTTATAGATTCAAATTTAGTGGGTTCTTTGAAACTTGACTTTACCAATGATTATTTAGAATTAGATGAATTTACAAACAATCCCCAAATTTCTGAAATGAGGATGTTATGTGAGGATTATTCTGAATCTGTAAGGCTTGACCAATTCAAAGGGGATAAGTATGTATTTAAAACTTTCAATGAAGGGGATTATTATAATAACAAACTGAATGATTCTGATTTAGACCTTTTGAATAGGTTCTACTCTAATTTCAATATTCAGTTTTCATTTATGGGCAAGATGGAATTATTATGTAATTTCTTAGACCAAAACCCACAATTTAAATATATAATTCAAAACAATTCCAACCTACCACAAAATTACTATCAATATTATGAACTATTGGGAACAAAGATAATAAAGGCTTGTTTATTCCGTGAAGATATGATTTTAGAGAAAATAAATATCCTGAAATCTGAAAATTCAATTAAAAGTGAAATATACAAGGCTTTCAAAGTAGGTGATTCTATTGAAGTAGGTAGAGCAAAAGAGATTTTGAATGATATTTACAAACAACTGAATCTAAAGAAAAAGGCCAAATCCACAGACTTAAACCAATACTTTAATATTTCAGATTTTAGCAAAAGAATAAAATCCGTAAAAAAAAGATTGGTAAGGATTGACGGAATTAAGATGTAATAATGATTAAGACGGGGGCAGGGTTGAAAGTTTTTGTTATGCCGTTAAACCCCAACGCAACCCTTTTAAACACACACGGCAAATTTCAAACTTTTTCAAGATTATGAAAAAACAAAAAATTGAACGGCATTTTACAAATAATGCCCAAATGATTGAAACAACTGAAAACAGAAATTTCAGTATTAACACACAAACCAAAAACAAACCTTTAAAACTTAAAACAATGGAAAACAAGAATTTCAGCATTAAGAATTTTATTGAATCTTTAGAGAAAAGAGAATTAACCAAGGAACAGACTGAATATTTAGAAAACAACAGAAAGAATTTTGTTGAATTGGGTTATAATTGCATGGATTCAAACCTAATTGATAAAAGAACTATTTTGGCCGCTTCTATTGCAGGGGACAAAGAATTAAAAAGTGAAGGATTCCAAAAACCAAACAACATTTTAAACTTTTGCAAGAACTATGAAAATTTAGTGTGTTCCTGCAAGATTCCCGTAGTAGAAGAATTAAATCCTCAATGGTTAGGGGAAGCGTCAAATATTACCATTTCAGACCCTTCAATAAGTGGATTATATTTCACCCCTTCAAGATTAGGAACGGTTTTAAATGTTTCTAAAATGTTCTTTAATCAGTCTGAAAATATGGAAAATGAATTGATTTTGATGATGAATAATGAATTAGATAATAAACTAATTTCTACTATTTTCACAGACTACCAACAAGGAAATAATGACCCAATATTAAGCGGAATTTTCAATAATTCAAATGAAGTCAATTATACGGGTTTAGATGATATTATTGATTTACCCTATAATGTTCAGGTAAATAGTGGATTAGGATATTATGTTATAAGCCCAAAAGCAAAGAAAGAAATCCTAAAGTTAGATTCAACCGCTTTTTCAAATAATACGCTTTTTGGAGAATCTTATATAATTGAACCCTTAATGAAAGATGGTTTAATTGGATATATTGATTTATCAAAACTTATTGTTTGCAGTTGGTCTTATGTTGATATTACTATTGACAACCAAACAAAAGCGCATAAAGGGGAAAATCTTATTTACTTGACCGGTTATTATGATTTCAAGTTAGTTTCTAATGATTGCGCCCAATGGATTGATTTAGGAGATTAAGAAGATGACACAAACAGAATATAATACTGAATTATCCAAAATTTATGAAGATAGGCAACGCGGAATTGATGAAATTTACTCAATGTATAGCAAAGGACTAATCAATGAAAATGAAAAAGAATCATTACTTAGAAAAAATGATTTAGAATGTAAAAAGATGATAGTTAAACTTGAATATAATTGGTATTTCTCAAACAAAACCTATTGATTAAAATTTAGAATCTGTCAAAATTAAACTCTAAAGTGCTGATTTTCAATTTAAATAGTTTAAGGTATTTTTATAGTCAAATTCATGAAAATGAAAACCGCTGCAACTTCTTGATTTTATTTGAGCTGCAGCGGTTATTTTGTTGCCCAACCAGGATTCGAACCTAGACTAACTGATCCAGAGTCAGTTGTGCTGCCATTACACCATTGGG
>JAEEGF012476256.1_pt1 | contig 20782 bp, 21 predicted proteins | sample 9134171 | NCBI WGS metagenome assembly JAEEGF01 (sample SAMN16246542, study PRJNA631951) | gut metagenome | biome: gut microbiome; feature: rumen; material: AP-attached | host: Bos | place: Iran: Karaj | collected 2018-10
TCCGCCTTGCGTCCGGGCCTTCTCTAATGCCTGGGCCAGAAGTTCACTCTTGCGCTGGGCGGCATTCTGTTCTAATTGACTCTTCTCTGTCATATTTTTGCTTTTTGATGGATTTCAGTTATCGTTGGGTGATTCCCCGGGCCTCCGTCCTGGTTTCCTCCTCGAAGCGCTCCCGAGCATCAGTGAGCTGCTGCATCTGGTCACACCTCTGAAGGACGGCATTGGCAAGCGTCCCTAACGGCAAGGCACCGGCCGCATAGGCATCGACGACCCTGTCCGGAAGAGCAATGGTCACAGGGATGCCGTCAATGGCAGCGATGAGGGTCTTGCCCCTGATCTCTGCATCCCTTATCCGGGGATCCATAGCCTGCTCCTCATATTGTCGGTAACGGGCCTGATGGACAGTCTCCTGGGCGTATCCTTCACGCTTGGCCAGTTGCTCGTGTCCCGCCTTGTTGATGAGGTTCGCACCACCCAGACCGATAAGCGTCATCTTCAGAAGCGGGTTCTTAACAAACAGCCCAGCCATGATACTTGCAATCGGCACCAGGTTCTCCTTCAGCCCAAGTGATTTCGTCTTGCCAGTGAACATCCCGAGAAGCATATCCGGGAGCATCGCTAGGATATATCCGGCATTGCGGCCGATGTCGCTGATGCCGTTCAGCCCCAGGCCGTTCAAAATACCTTGCCAGCCGCCGGTATTGCTCTTTACCGGAGCCGCCTCGCGCGGTTCGGACACCTTTGTCCTGTCTTCCTCAACAGGAGCCTGTGCGGGTGTTTCCTTCTCAACGGCATCTTGCTGAGTCTGGACTGTCTCCGGCACTATTTCGACAGTTTTTGCCGTCTCTTCAATCTGCTGGATAGGTTCCTGAGCAGGAGCTTCATTCGCATCCTTCTTCCCGTTCATCGCAAGCCATTCCTCTTCGTGTCCGGGGAGGACCACCTTCGGTACATCCTTCCGCTGGCTTGCGTCCACGGTATCGATAACGGCATTGATGGCGAGATCAGCGCCCACGAACTTGAGTCCGCTTGCCACGCCGCCACCAAGACCGCCGAATGCGGCGAAATCCGCCGCCGCACCTAGCCCCCAGCCAATTCCTTTCTCGACAGGAGAAGGGTTATACAACTGCTCTCCGCGCTCGTCGATCTCATGTTGGAGAGGGGACTTGCGAAGCTCATTCACGAGACCGAAGATGCTGTTGCCCCCGGCCTTGCGGAGGATGTATTCGATGGAGGACTTCGGCATCTGGTCACGTACCATCTTATCGAGCATCATCTCCTCCAACTCCGGGCTGACCTCGATATGCTCTTTCTGGAGCGCATCCTTCACCATACCTACATAGTCCTCGACAGTTTTGGAGTTCCACTCGCCGATGACATTCAGCGAATCAAGAGCGACCGCCTGGGCACCCATGCCTCCGTCCGGACCGGCGCCTCCCGCGAGGATGTAAGCAGGGGAGCGCATATAACGCCGGACCTCCTCGGCCTGCTTGGCCTGAAGGTCATCTCGCACCCTGTCCATGATGGGCACGACCCGGCTATTGAACTGTTCTCTGTCTGTCATTCTCTTTTCCTATATGTTGACCTGCTGCGCAAGCAGCTGCTCCCTCGTCTGTTGAATGGCATTGTGATAGACCTCCATCTGTTTGGGGAAGTGCTCTTCCAGCCACTGATCCTTCTCAATCTGGTTCCGGATGAAGAGAAGGGCCGTCTGCCGCGTGATCTCAACGCTTGCTTCGCCTTCCTTCCGGTTATTGAACCAGGCTTTCGTCCACCAGCGGACGCCCGCCTGGTCGGGGTAGACACTCACTATCCTCGGGATATCGAAGCTCTGGACGACGATCTCAAGATCCTTCAAGGGGTCGACGATATCGCTCTCGTCTATGGCTTGCTCGTAGGCTTTTTTTTTAATCCGTCATCCCAGGTGGACAGGAACAATCTGTGCTCCAGAGCCAGATAGTTCAGGAAGTCGCCGATGAGCAGCTCCTGGACCTTCCTGGCGAGAGGGACACTTCTTTGGCCCAGCCCCATGGGATTCTCCATCGAGGGGATCATCTCGAAGAAGTAATCCCTTGCGGAGGCCATCGTCATCAAATGCCGGAGACTGTGCTCCGTCCGTTGCGGAAGCCGATAGGCCCCGCTGCCCAGGTCCTTCAGATAGACAGGGAGGAAACGGAGCATCAGCTCCTCTATCTCCTCACTGTCCGCATCGTATTTCGTTCGGAATCCGTCACCTACATCCCTGAAGTCGGGTGCGTCAAGCCCCTTGCCTTGGCGTTCCAGTGTACGGATGTTCCCGTAAATCATCGTGAGGAACTCGATGGGATCGAACTCCTCACCCTTGTATCTCGTCTCCATATGGAGATGGTCGCCGCTTACGCTGACCGTCTGCCCGGCGCGGACCTTCTCACCGAACCCGGCGAGAATGTTCGAGAGCTGCCCGTAGACCACCTCATAATCCCCGTAACGGATGACCTGATAGGCTCCTCGTTCGTTATCCGTGCCGATGCCGCAGACGGTTCCGCTGGCTACGGCGGAAAGCAGGTAGTGGGGTGCCAAGAAATCGACCCCGTGGTGGAAGAACTCCACGCCTGTGTCAGAATTTACCTGCTTTCCGTAGCCGAGCCTCATCTCGACCTCCTTGTCACGCTCCTCGAACGGCATACAGTAGCCGGAGGGTGACTTGAGAATCATTTCCTGAGAGTATTCCATATATCTTATCTTCTTCGATGTATCTGTTCTACTTCCGGCTGCGCCACAGGCATCTCAGTCTGAGCTTGAGCCACACGCGACGCGTCGGCCTGGGCCGTGGCGACAGGGGAGAGCTCCCTGCGGGAGTTATTCCCGATGGTCATCATCGCCAGCATCGCCCCCGCGATCTTGGCCATCCAGCCAAAGCGGCCAAAGACCAGGAACGCGGAAAGGGCAAGGCCCATGATGCCGAGACCTGAGACGTTGCCATGGGCGAGGTTCCCGAGGAACCCGCCAAGCATCTCTCCGCCGTTGCCCGAGGAAACGTCGGAGAGGAAGCTGGATATTCCATTCAGCTTCCCGTCAACGTTCTCGGCAGCGCTTGAGACCCGTTCGGTCATTCCTCCGACGGAGTCCTTCAGATCACGGATGCCGTCCACGGCTCCGTGGACCGTATCGCTGACCTTCTTTGTGTTCTTCTCGCCGATGATGGCGTCGCTGACGATGCCGACGACACTTTCGTCGGTCGTGAGCTTCTTCCAGCCCACGTATCCTAGACCACCACCCACCGCGGCAGTCTTGAGGGCCGTCCCCGCACCCTTCAGCGTCTGCTGGGGATGCAGGATGGCCTTGCCACCGGTCTCAAGCACCTTACCGGCGCCTCTACCAGCCCATTTGACGGCCTTGCCGCCAGCCTTAAGCAGTGATGCCCAACTCATAATCTTTTCCTTTTTCTTATGGTCTTACGGTCTTACCGAGACTCCGCCAGCGGCGGAATGCCTCCTGCGAGATACCAGGCACATCAGCCTTATCCGGCTGGTTCCCGGAGATCTCGTTCCATACATCATTCAGCGTCGTGTACTTGACAGCCCGGATGAGACGCTGAAGCATCCGGTTCATTTCCTTGAGTTTGGGACGGACTCCGAAGAGGACTTCAGTGCGTTCTTTCTCCGTCATCTTGATGTCCGACAAGCAGACCATCCGGATGTCGTTGACGATCTCCACGCTTTGGAGAATGACCTGCCTGTATATCTTGTTCCTGTTCGCTGACAGGGCGACGGCCACGGCATTGGCCGGGCTCGCACCTATCTGCTCCATCAGTTTCTCCGTATTGTCCACCATCCTGTCAATCTCATGGTAGAAACCGTAGATCTGGGCAGCATAGACGAGGATGCCCCTGAACGTGTCCAGGTAGTCGTTGAACTCCTTCTGGATCTGCCAGGTCCCGTCCACCTCTTCCTTGATCCAAACGTGTCCGGTGGATTCCATCAGCATCGCCTCCTCTTGGGACTTGAGCGTACTCTCGGCCTTTTCCGTATACAGGGCGATCATCGCCGCCAGCGTGGGGTCGATAGACTGGGCGCGGAGGACGCTGCTGATAAGCATCAGAAGCAGTACAGGTATGGTGACAAATGAGGCTCTTTTCATTTTCATCGTTGTCTAATAGGTCCTCGCCGCCCGCGTCCAACGAGAACGCGCCTGCTGCGCGATCTCACCGTTCGTGCGGTCAACGATTCCTGCCGTTGCATTATACCAGACATCGTTAAGGGTGTAATAACGAAGGGAAAGCGAAAGGAGTGAAAGCTTATGGTTGAAGGCCTTCAGGCGGTCTTCAACCAGCCAGAGTGTCTTCGAGCGCTCGGCGCCTGTCAGCATATTCCCTTCACCCCCGGTGGCTATGGCATCCCGGAGCGTCGTGTAGACGCTGACCAGTTCCGTGGCGGTCTCAGCATAGAGGTTGTTCATGCTGAGCGTCGCGGCGATGCCCTGGGGATTATTCGTAATGGCTTTCTTGATGTCGCAGAGGTTGATGAAGAGCCGCACGCCATCGTTATAGAGATGGGTCGCAGCCTTCAGGGAAGAGGCATAGCCATCGACCGACTTGAGGTAGGCGTTGTACTTGCTTTCCCAGTTCTTGATCTGCGTGAACTCGGCTGATATCGTCCCTTGAAGGACAGCCGTCTTCGTCTGACCGTCAATCTCATTCTTAATCTGGCCGTCGATGAGCTCGTTACCCTCGGCAAGCACAGCCCACTCCAACGGATTGGCAACGACGATCTGGGCCCGCAAGGGGCCAGACCTCATCAGGAGGACCGGCAAGATGAGCGCGATAGTTAACCGGCGCCATATTCTTCTATCGATAATTTGCGAATTCATGGATGTTCATGCGTTTTCTGTTGTAGGAAACCCGCTCACGAAGACATTCCACGACATCCGTTCCCTCCCGGATACCGATGATGTTGAGTTTCGGCGCCGTCCTGTCTCCGGAATGGATGACTATCGTCTTCAGGCCGAGGAGAAGTTGAAGGAAACTGCGCTTCTCGTCAAAGTCCACGATGCGGTACAACTCGATGTAATCCCGGCTGCGGGTGAAGACCCCGTGCTCATAGACCAACTGTTCCCCGGTGATGGTGTACTGCATGCAACGCAGATAGACCAACCGGTAGTAGACCTTGAACACCAAGGCCAGAGCGAGACAGAAGAACACAGAGTGATAGGGGACCCCATCCAGGCCTCCGATAATGAGCAGGGCTATGGCCGCAAGGATGGACAGCAACTCGTCGATAAGGAGCTGCCGCCAGTCCGGACGGATCAGGAGGGATTCGTATTGGTTCTCGGAGTTCATCTGTGATATCTGTGTTTCTCTTCATTGGATTCCTCGGGCTCCACCTCGCCGTCTCCGTCGAAGTCGCAGCCGACGGCCTTCCGTTCATCGCCCTGCGTTTCTTTTGCAATGAGCTCGTCATTGAAGTCCTTGTATCCTTCGGAAGGGAACAGCCGGTCTACACGGATGATACAGTCGTCCACCATACCGTCAAAACGCCGGAAGCCTTCCTTGATCAACCTTCGGAGCTCATCCTTGTCCTCCTTGCAGAGATAGCCAGTCCGGAGATCTTCAACGAGGTCACTGGTGGCGAAATACTGTTTCTTCACCTCCTCAGGAAGCTTGAAGAAGGCGCTTTCCTTCTCGTGATCGACCTCAATGTTGCCAGGAGTGTCCTTATAGGCCTGGGCGACTTCGCTGAAAGGCTTTTCCTCCCGGGCGACATCCTTGAAATTCTTGGCGAACTGATGCCCGGCCGCGTCGTTATCGAAGCAGAGATGGAAGGATGCTCCGGGAGCGGTGTGGATGAGCCCCTGCATCTGGCCCACGGTGGGGTTTCCCCCTGTAGAGACAAAGACCGCCTCCTTGATCTTGGGCTCCTTGCTCTCTTGCAACTGGTAGAAAGCCATCGCATCGTATGCGCTCTCGAAGAGGAAGACGTTCTCTGCATCCTTGAGGGTTGTACCGGTCGGGGATGCAATCCAGAGTCCCTGGCTGGCATTGCTCCCGGCTGCCTTCCCCTTATAAGACTTGCCCCCAAACCGATTCTCCCGACCACGTTCCTCGAAACCGACGACCGTTCCGTCACCTCCGGGGATGGTCAGAAGGAAGGAAAGGTTGGTATACACCACGCCTTTCTTATCCGGAGATTCACGTGAAGCCAGGACAAAGCTGTTACCAAAGGCCACTTGCGTGGCCAAGCTAATCTCCCGGTACTTGAAGAAAGGACGGAAAGCCATCCTTCCTCGAAAGTCGCGAGGGAACTGTTGTATCCTGTAATCGTCCATATTGAACGGCCTCATCTCACGCTCCGGACCACGCACCTTCTGCTCCTTCTCCTCGAAAGGCGTGTTGAGCAGACGGCAGCAGACCTTGTTGACCAACAGGTCGAGGTTCATGCCGACCTCATACTCCGGAAAGAAGTCCGGGTGCTCCTTGATCAACGAGATGACATTGAAGGTCTTCTGCACCGGCGGCTGGAAGCAACGCTGGCCGTTCTGCGTGACGATGAACTTGTCTCCACGGATCCTCTGGCCATGCTCGTCAAGTCTGACAAACGAGGGATAGCGCATACCGTCCTTGCGGTTGCGCACATACCCGGCATCCATCAGCACTTGCTGGACGGAGAGCCGCTGCAGATAGTCGTCGTAAGTGTATCCAGCCATATCATCAATCCTTTAGCGTCCCAGACCGACACCATGTTCGGCAGCGTTGATGCCGGCATCGAAAGCCCTGCTGGCGATGTCCTGCGCGGTATCCACGCCCGGTTTCATATAGATATGGCCTCCTGCGTGACGCTCCATATAGAGGTCAGGCGCAATCCTCGGTCCCCGGACGAGCTCTCCCGCAACCTGAAGCGCGGCGAACAGGGCTGGGCCGAGATGGAATTCCTGCTCCCTCGGGAGATCTTTCATATCCACCTCGTTGAAGACCTTCGAGAAGAGCTTCATACGGTGGTAGTCATCCACCGCCATGAACTTGTCATACTGCCTGCGGGTGATTTCGTGCGATATCTCCTCGCCGTTGATGACAGCCGTCATCCGGTATTTCATATCCCGGGCAGGATCCTCATCCTTACCCAGAACCGGTTCGATCCAGATGCCGCCCACATCGACCTGCCGACCGTGGGCTCCTTCACGAAACCAGTCCTGTCTTGTGCCCATATCGACTAGAGTCCTCCCATCGACCTGGGCAGTCCCTCGGAGCAAGTAGCTCTCATCCCTCAGAAGCGCGTTCTCTCTGGTGGAGAGGACAAATGCCTCACTGGGAGACAGCTGACCACAGAGGAAACGCTCCTGCTCCTGAATATCACGGATGGCATCCGGCGAAAGCGCCAAAGCGATGGTCTCCCGGCCCTCCAGCATATCGAACGTAATCTTCCCATCGTAGTCCTTGGCGATGACCCCATTAAGGATGTCGATGCGGGTGCTCACGGGAACCTCCTTGAGGGACGGCTCAGTGAGCGCCTGCAGCTCGTCATCGCGAAGGTCATATACCAGGTCACGATTGATGGCAGAGGACTTCACGGTGAGTGTCTTCGCCTCGGCATCTATCACGATACCGTGGCTTGCAAGAACCTCGTTCCATTTGTCCTGGGAGAAATAGACATCTGAGGTGATGACCTCGGAATACGGCTTCGCGGCCTCCGCGCTGCGAGGTCTCGGCTGGATTTCCGGCACGATGACCTTGAGATCATCCAGCGGATCCAGCTGCTGCGCCGCACGAACCTGCTGGCCAGTACGGCCCGGCTGGTCGCCCTTGTAGTAGAAGCCGTAGCCTCCGCTCTGGAGCTCGCCAGGTCTCATCCGTCCATCCGGACGCTCGGGGACAAGGGGAGCCCCTGCGTATCGGAGCTCCCCGCCCACGCGCCTCAAGTGGAAGCCGTCCTGAGCACGTGGCGTCCAGCCGAGCAGGCCCCTGTAGGCCCATTGATCGGAATAAGGGTGGTCGGCCCTTCTGACATCACCTATACCCACACGATAGCCGTGCAGGCCGGTGACGACACGCCCGTTGGCATTACGCGCGTGTACGTAATCCTTCGGCATATGGAAGTCACCTCCGACGATCGACGCGAAGGTGTCATACGCCTTCCTGTTGGAAGCGTTCGTTCCGCCGTCCGTGAGTGCAGTAAGCTGAGCACGGGTAAGCGGATAGCTCAGAAGAGGGGAGTCGTGCCCCTGTACGGCAAGCCTAACCCCGCCTTCATCCTGAAGAAGACGGGCCTGCATACCGTTACGCCGGAGCGTATCCTTGAGCTCCGGTGAAAGCCCGGCGTAAGGGCCGAGAGATTGATATCTGGTAGGCATGGCTTAATGGTTGTGTTACTGTCAGGCGTTACCCTCTTCCATCGCCTTCTCCAGTTCGGCATCCTTCCGTTCGAGGAAAGCGAGTGCGCTCTCGTCACAGACGGTCCGGCCGGTCTCGGCGCAGAAGGACTGGAACTCATCCTTCCAGTTTTCCGGATGCATCTCGATGAAATCGATGAGGTTGATGACCCCGTCCTGGTACATCTGGACCAGTTCGTCTTCAGTATAGAATGATTTCTTTTCCATGGCTTTCTAGGGTTTATCGTTTCATTGCCTTGACGCGGTCGGCTTCCTCGTCGAACGCCTTCCATATCTCTTCGGTGTAGTCCTCCTCGGCGACGTACTCAAGATCATCACCGTCATTGCGGTACCAGCAGCCGTAGAGACCGAAATTGTACCGCTTCATGTCGTACTCCTCGACCTCACGCTTCCAGTCTTGGATGGTTCCCTGTACGATCCTGATGCCTTTACGGCTCAACAGGTCGATACCGGCAACCACCTGGTCCTCTCCTTCGAGGAGGGACACAGGCTCTCCCTGCTGGATAAGGCGAATAGCGGAAGCAGAAGGGCGGAAATGGTTGATGAGAACCGAGAGGTTCTTGCCGATAATCGGGGTTGGGACGTAGACGACCTGATCGGTTTCAGGATCGAGCTGGACGAAGCACTTGAGCTCTGGATCGTCCGGAGCGTGGCTGAGGATAGCCCGGAAGTCCTTCAGTTTCTCCTGCTCCTCTGGCGTATAGCTGTCGATGGGCCACCGTCCAACACGTGGATAGAAGACGACATCGATGTCACCGTCATCGTTCCGGAAGAGACGGAAACGAGCACGGGCCTTGACGGTGTTGCCTTTCTCATCCTTAACCTTGACAGGAAGCAGGGGAGAGCGGCCACCATCGAGGATACTCACGATGACCGGTTTCGGCAGGTCCTCGATCATGGTCTGGGTGAGCCCGAACGGTTCGAGAATCCCGTAGGGGACTTCATTTTCCTTGAATAAACAATCCAACATAACAGTATCTATTTATGTGTTCTTTCCTTGTGCAAATTAGTCATAGTGATTCGCTGTTCAAAGCAACTTATATGTTTTGGGAACAAATAATTACACTTTTCGTCACTTTTTGGCAAAATGGTACTCTAAAATGGTACTCTGTTTTTTATTTCTTGACAAACTGCGTGATGTCGTTGCACATCTTCTCGACCTCTCGGTTGACGTTCACGAAGTTCTCATAGAGGATGTGCTCCTTCGCCTCTTTGGAAGGAAAGGTGTAGAACTTCGGGAGGTCAGTATAGTGCTTCTCCTCCTCCTCGATCTCCTTCATGTCGAAGTCCGTCTTGCAGAAGAATTTCGATGTCTGGAATTCCTCGCTCTCCTGGATGTTCATCGACCCGCCCTTGCCGGTCTTCGTCTTCACGAAGTCCCTCGCCGTCTGGCCGCAGATCCAGCCTGTCGGCATGTCGGAGATTTTCGACGCCGGAACCAGACTGTCCATATTCTCGTTCAGGTTGATCGAGGTTCGGTCGCGGTCGATGGTCACCCCCTTCTTCAGCTGCACGACCTTGCCGAAGATGTCGTTCGAGAGCCACTCCAGTGTCTCCTTGGCGCGGGCTGAACCGCTGACGACATTACCCACGGTCGTAATGACCTTCTGCATTCCCACCTTACCGTAGTCGCTTTCCAGCTGCGGGAGTTCCTGAAAGCCCAGCGTCACGCTGACCTTGTTGCTTCGAGCCGTTCCGATGAGGCGGTCTATCTTATGGAAATAAAGGGTCGGCAACTCATCCACGATGATGCTCACAGGGACATTCTTGCCTTGACCGGTATTCACTCGGGTCACGAGACGATTCAGGATCAGAGCGTTCAAGGCACCGATGATACTCTCCATCTCCGGGTCATTGGCGATGAGCAGGTAACTCGGATGCTCCGGGTCGCTGACCTTCAGGTCAAAGTCATCGCCGTCCTTGTGGAAGATCCAGTAGGACTCCTTGGTGGCAAGACGAGACGTATAAACGCGGAGCGTACCGATCATACCTTCGAGCTGCTCGAAGGCCTTGTTCTTCAGGGCCGTCTGGAACGGGCCCAGCAGCGGCAGCACTTCCGGGTCGGTCTGAAGGACGTCGAAAATTGTCTGGTAATCCTGGTTCAGGAACGACAGGATATGAGGCATATCCGAATACTGGCCGAGCCAGTAGGCCGGCTCGACAAAGAGGCCGTCCTTGTTCTTGGCCCGTCCCGTCAGACGCTTCTGGCCTGTCTGCCGGTCGGTCACGTATTCCGGAGTGAGTGGCTTGCCATCGGCATCGTAGGGAAGACGGTTCCAGTTGCAGAAAAAGAAGATACAGGCGGCCAGGAAGTTCACGGCCGAGGTCTGGAAGAACTGGTCGGACCCACCGCCCCCTTCCTTCTTTCCCTTCTGGAGGGAGTCCAGCAGGGTCTCGGCGGTCTCACTGGCTGCAGCTAGGTTATTGATGTACTTCAGCTGAATCGGATTAACCCTTCTGGAGTACTCCACATCCACGAAGTTGATGACGTTGAACTGGCATCCCGGAGGAGTCTTCTCACGCTGCTGATTGAGCCGGTAGTGATAATAGAGCTTGCGGGCCAGAGTAGGGAACTTATAGTCGTACACCACCATCGCGAAGCCCTTGGCGCTATGCTGCCTGATGAACGGCTCGATGATGGAGAAAGTCTTACCGGAGCCCGGCGTACCGACCACCCAAGTCCCTCGGAACGGGTTCACAATGTTCACCCAGCCGTGGCGGAACTTCCCCTTGTAATAGTAGCGCATCGGGACGTTGACGCTGTATTTGTTGCAGATCTTCTCCTCGCACTGGACAAACGACTCGTTCTCGAAGTTGAACCGGTCCTTCAGCAGGCCTTCCTTGAGGAACTTCGAGACATTGTCCAGGGCCATATGCACGAGGACCGTCCCGAGCACTGAGGCTCCCATATAAAGCCAGCGGTTCAGCGGGAGGGTGTAGATATGCGGATTCAGGGCGTGGCCATAAAGCCACACGGACAGGACGACGATGAAAAGGCCGGAAACCAAGGGATAGAGAACCATCTTCCGAGCATCGAACTCCAGTTGCTTCTTGTTCCTGGTGCCGATGCACGTGATACAGATCAGAAGGAGCGTCGCGACCTTACTCCAGATGAGGTTGCCGTCGTGGTAGATGAACCAACGCTTCATCCTGGCATGGATATCAACAAGGATCCCTCCCCAGAAGTCCAGCCTCTGCGGATCGACCGCATAGAGGAAGAACTCCAGCAGGAGAGAGATGTACACGAGGCTCCGGAATATCCTGTACCCGGTGATAAGGTCCTTACTTTCTTCCATTACGCTTCCTTGCCTTCATAATGAGAATTCCGATTAAAGTCAGTACGAGCGCCAGCATCCCTATGTCTCATCAGTAGCGGCGTCTGTCCGGGACCGGCATCTTGACGCCTATACCCAGTCCTGCCCGGAAGAGGTCATCACGCCGGGGTAGCATCAGGTCGACTCCGGCACTCCAATAGAACTGCCAGCCACTGTGGAGCGCATAGCTCTGCTGCCACCCTGCATGGATGCCTGCAAGGAAATCCGTGGGCGCGGCGCCAACGGAGGCGCCGACCCGGAGAGATCCGTAACGGTTCCTTGCACGGTAGAGACAGGGTTTCCAGGCCGCACCGACACCCCAGCATTTATAGTTGTCCCAGAGTGCCGGGATATCACCGACCAGCTTCAGATGGCCCCTCGCAAACACTTCGAAGGCATTGTGATAGGACATCTCATGCTCCCAGAAAAGTACAACCTCCACGGAGAACGGATAGAAGGCTCCGACACCCGTACCGATACGGTCGGAACGCTCCTGGGCTCCGGCGCAAACGGTCATGGCCAAGAGGGCCGAAAAGACAATCAGAAAACGTCTCATTGGCTAGTCCTCCCTGAGCAGGTTGCGGCTGAACGAGTCGGCAGAGAGCACATCCTCATAGTCGATGGCAAGAGTGATGGTCCTTCCGCTGATCTGCTTCTCGGACATCTCGATGGTGAGCACCTTGTCGTTCGGGAAGGTCAGCTTCTTGAGCACGATGACGTTCCTGTATCCATGCAGGAACGACGTGCCGCTCTCAAGGACCATCGCCGGTGTAAGCTCGACGCTCTGGCTGTTGGTCGCCTTGGGCTGCCGCTTGTCCTCGACCTTCACGCGGATCTGGTCGATGTCGAAACGGATATTCGTACGGTTGTCCACGCTGAAGTCAATGAAGAAGTACTCTCCGGCGCTGTAGATGTTGTTCAGGCGTACCGTCATATGATGGCGCTTCGTCCCGACATTATGGTACCGGGCAGGGGAGTCCCAGATCCTCCGGGCAAAGCGGGCCATCTCCTCCGTGGACATCGAGACAGCCGGATTGTTGTATGGCGTGATCTCGGACAGGAGGACGGTCTTCTCTGTCACGGCCTCCTGAAGACGGGTCGTGTAGATGAGCGCATACTGGACGCGGTACCGTTCAGTAACAATGGTCACGATGGCCAGAATGTCCCCGTCGGCGTTCACGTCAGCGCCTTCCTTCGGCTTGAGACGAAGGGTGTTCGAGAGCGGCTGGTCACCGGCCACCTTGCCCGTGGAGATGTCCACGAAACGTATCGGCTCAGAAGCCGTGATCACCGTGGTGACCTGGTCGTTGACAGTGAGCAGTTCCAGCTCCCTGGGCGTATCCTGAGCACGAGCCACGGAAGCTGATACGATACATAAGATGAGTAGCGTGAAATGTTTGATGTTCATAGGAATATGATTTATTCGTTTCTTGTTTCCTTGGCATTGACCAGATAGACAAATGTGCCGTACTTGAGCTGAGCGCTGTTCTTACGGACGGCTTTCCCGAGAGCACTGGTGGTCCGCTGGTAAGCGTTCTGGAGAGCCTGCATTCCCCACTGGGAAAGGCTGTTTGAGTAGTTGCCCTGGCTGAGGCTCATGTTGCTTCCGAGAGCTCCGCTGGCGACATCGCGCGTCGTCTCACGGAACGAGCTCGAAGGGATATAGAGGCCTTCCAACCCGTCGGTGTCATACATGGACAAGCTGACCCGCACGATCTCGTCGTACAGGAGGAGGCTCTTTACCGTTCCCTTCACCCGCTGGCCTGAGAAGCCGCTCATGATGGCGTAGATATAACTGCCCTTGGGAAGAAGGATCGTCCCAATCTCCACGTCATCCAACAGGCGAAGACGCACCCGGCTGCCGTCGACGGCCTTGATGTCCTCGTCGATGATCGCCTTGATGAGGTCCGGCTGCGGTTCGTTCTCGGAGACCGTGTGGAAATAATCAGAACTCTGGCGGACACGCTTGACAACCTCGTATGACTCGTCCTCCTCCTGAGGGGAAACGACCGCCCTTGAGGACTCCACCGGAGTGGTCCCGGCGGCATTGCCGGTCACCTGGGCAGCGCTTTGTTCACGCAGCTGGGCGAGAGCCTGTTCCAGCTCTTCCCTGAGCGCCTGCTCACGCTGCTGGCTCTGGATGAGCCGTTCTCTCTCGGTGAGGGGGAAAGGGTAGTCACCGTCCTGCTGCTGCAAGGCGGCGGCCCGGTCTGCACTCTGACGCAGTTGCCTCTCCATCTCCAGTTCTCGTTCCGTCGATGACGCCTCAAGGGCCTTCCGTTCCTCTTCGGAGTACTTGGATTCGTATTCCTCCTTGGCGCCATCTGCTTCGTCGCGGTCGATATTGTCCACGGCACTGAAGTCCTTGAGCTGGTCATAGGACCGGTTCATACTCTCCATCTTCCCCTCGATCGGCTTGCTGACGTTCGCCTCGGGCAGCTTGTCGTTGTAGTATTCGGTCGTCTCCAGGTTCGGATCCTGGATCTCCGCCTTCTTCGTGTGGAAAATGTCGATGACAAAGTATCCGGTGAAAAGGAGGGGAAGGTAGAGAAGCGCCGGAAGGATGTACTTCGGCTGCTTGAAGTTAATTCTCTTTATCAGTTCCATCTTCTTGTGGTATTGGTATCATTGTATGTGCGTCCTCGAGGCGTTCAAGGACCCTTTTCCCTTCGTTCATCACAGCCTCCTTCTGAGCCTGCCGCTGCTGGTAGGCTTGGGAGAAATGATAGACGTTCAGCACGAAAAGGCCGAAGACGATCGCCAGGACGATTGAGAGGAACAGGATGCTGTGCTTGCTGGCGAACTTCTGGATATGACCGACCAGACGGTCGATCCTCGTCAGCTTGGCGAAGTCCCGTCCGGCCTGTACGTCCTTCTCATACCTTTCACGGTACTGCGGGTCGTGCTTGTCAGGCATCCTCTCGCCGAAGACCATTTTCTTGAGGTTTCCCATGGCATCAATAGTTAGATTTGTTCTTCTGTTCGATGTCCTTGTTCAGCAGGGTCCTCCAGTTGACGATCAACAGCCCGTGGGGGTTGTTGTCCGTGCGGGGAACCCTGCGGAGCTGTCCGGCCGTTACGAGCTCACGCATCAGCACGCTGCTGCGGCGCTCGATGCGCTGCCTGCCGTAGTAAGTGAACTCCATCTTCTGGGTGTCCACCTTCACGGAATCGCAGTAGATGCTGAACACGGCGCTCGTTCCCATGATGTTCGAGTAGAAACCCTTCTCCTTGAGGGTGTTGTACTGAGCGAGGCCGGTCTCGTCCACGAGGTACATCGCCTTCTCGATGGTGTACTTGATGTACTTGTCGTCCGGCGCCAGCGTGAAGAAGTAATGGTGGAACATCTCCACGTGACTCTTCGCCTCGACATCCAGCGTCTCATCCATCGAGCTGCGCTCGACGAGAATCGGGACGTTGCCGTCAAGGACGTATACTTTCTTGTGGGCATCGGAGACCATCCCACGGGCCGTGAAGATGCTCGTCACGCTGATGATGATACAGCCGACGAGGAACAGCCCGCAGATGATGCCGACCAACTTGATCTTGTTTTCCAGATTCTTAATTACCATATCATTGTCATTATGATTGTCATATGATGTGACCGCTGAGCATACCGGTGGCCGTGCTCTTCGCCTGCTGGGCGACGCCCTCGCCGAAGTTTCGGGTCGAGAAGGCCGTGTCGCCCTCCGGGATCATCCAGGCTGCGAGGTCAGGGACGAGGTTCAAGCACTTCAGGGCCACGATGCTCGCCGCCATCAGGTATCCAGCGGAGAAGAAGGCGTTCTGAAGGAAGGCCGCCATCGTCGTCTCGCTGGCCGTGATGGCCGTCAGGTTCTCCACCTGTATCGTGAGGACGATATCGAAGAGAAGCAGGACGTAGAATCCAACGAAGTAGAGCATAGCCCCGTAGAAATGAACAGTCAGATAACGGATGAGCCACTTCGCCCAGGCGCCCTCCCACTTAGCAAGCAGGGAGAACGCCCATTGTATCGGTCCGAAGATCGTCAGCATTCCCAGCAGGATCTGCTGGCAGTAGATGGTGCTCCACCATCCGACCCTGAAGACAATCAGGGCGATGAGCATGATGATCTTGTCAAGACCAACGATGGCACCGGCCGTCAGGGAGGTGAACCACAGCTTCGAGGCGTCCTTCTCCATCGCCGTCACCTCCTCGACACCCGCATTCTCCATCGTCGCCTCGACGAGGTTCGGATCGGACGTGCCTGTCCTGGCTACGTCAGCCTGGGCCTGCAGGTTCTGGTACAGCGTATCCCTGACATAGATGAGCCCCTGCACCTCCTCATACCGGTCCGTGATCTGCGAGGCCTCCGCCTCATAGAGGTCATGCGTATAGGAGCCGATGGCGTTCGGTATATACGAGAGGAAATCCAGCACGCACCAGGAGCTGCCGCTGTTGGTGATGCCCGTGTCTGCCGGGGGATACCACCAGCAGAGGATGATGCTGACGGCCAGCGGCTTGAAGAGCTTCATCACGTCCAACGGCTCGTGCTTGACCATCATCCGGTAGGCTAGACCCGCCGCGACGATGATCGAGAAGAGCGCCGCCAGCGCCATGCACATCTGGAGGATCCACCAGAACGGTCCTTGCGACCCGGTGAAGGTCGCATCCGTGAGGAACTGGTTGGTTTGGAAGATGACCTCGTCAATCTCTTCCTCAAGGAGGTTCACTCCGAGGTCGGAAACAATATCTGCCATTTGCTAGTCTTTCAATTGATTCATGGTCTGGGTCCATCGTCCGCGTGCTTCACCGGCGATCTCGGCGTTTCGGTTCGGCCGGTCTAGCTTGGCGGAGAGAGACTCCCGCGTTCGCTCCCGGGCATCCACCGAGACGATGAAGGAGATGAGAATATCGTTCTGCGCCGCGATGTCGGCGTAGATCTTCAGGTATTCCTTCTTACGCTCGGCATTAGGCATATATGCACCCCGTATGGCGCTGATGGCCGTCTCGAAGAGGGCGTGTCGCTCCTGCCAGAGAGTCTGGTCCGAGGGAGTACCACCGGCTTCAGTGATACGGTCGATATTTCGGCGGAACGTCTCCAGCCTTGACTGTATCTTCGGGCCCTCGGCTGCCCAGGCAAGGTCCACCTGCCGGTCGGCCATATTCAGGGCCTCGACCTCAGCACGCTTTGTGAGAGAGGTGTCGATCTGCTCGGAGATGTTCACCTGGGCTCCTGAGTAAGCAGCGGCCTCCGAGCGGTAAAGCAGCTTGTTCGTACTGGCGGCCGTCTCGTAGTAACGGCCGTGCACGACACTGTAAAAGAGGCGCGGGGTAAGTGAGCCCGCACCAGTCTCCATGACCAAGACCTGGTTCATCTTGGTCTCGTCATGGTTGTATGTCACGTACTGCGCACCGGCATTAGAGACGGTTAGCAGTACAGAGAGGGTAAAGAGAATGATCCTTTTCATCTTCATGTCGTTTCAATAGTCCAGTCTTCCGGCAACCCGCCACCTGCCAAAGGCATCCTCGACAATTTCGGGGATGGTCTTCGCCTGGTAGACCTGTGCCTTCCAGTATCCGATTCTCACCTGGATATATCGCCAGGTGTCGAAATATGCCTTGTTGAGATGCTTCCGTATGTTGTCGAGGGACCGGTTGATCGATTCCAGGACAAGCAGAAGGTCCGATGCGGAACAGGCGGCCGCGCCTGTCACGTATAAGACCAGGTCGCTGAAGGACCTGTAGATGTCTTCACCTTCATCGGCTAGTTTCTCCAGCAGGTCCCGGTTCACCGTGACGATGAGCATGTCCGTACTGACGATATCCCCGTGGCTGAGACATTTGTCCCAATAGGCGGCGAGCATCACCTTGTAGTCCTCAATACGCTGCTTGAAGGTCTCGTACGTATCATATGTATTCAAGGAGGTGCGGAGCGTCTGGTACATCACGTCGATGACATCGAATGCCCGCGTGTATTTGTCCAACTCGACGTTGATCTCCTTGTAGGTCACGTTCGCATCACGGCTGTAACCGTGCAGGAGCGTATTCGCCTGCTCCAGTGCGGAACGGGCAATGAGCAGGCTCCGCTGGTCCTTGTGGTCTGCGATATACGCCTCGATGGAAGGCACGTCGAAACTCCACTGCGCCATCGCAGAAGCGGGGAGCAGCAGGAGCCAGGTCAGTATGGTCACTATCCTTCTCATTTCCTATGGCAGGTCATCTTCATCATGCAGGAGGGCGCTGCGGAGCCAGCGCTTCTGGCACTCCTCCACGATGGTCATCCGGCGCCCCTCATCGGCGTTCACATACGGTGCGATATCCTTCAACACGTCGATGATGCCGTACTTGTAGGACATCATCTTCTCCAGAGACACGAGGTCCGAGTAGATCTTCGTGAGCCGGGTATCCACCTCCCGAGCTATCTCCAGACGATCGCTGGACCACAGCAGGTGCCATTTGTCCTCGGTGTTGTCTTCCTGGATGGGTTCGCTCTTCATATACTCGACGGAGACCGTGCAGGACGGATACTGGCGGGCGATCTCGGCAATCTTCGTGTTCACGATATCCGCTTTCTCCCGGTCACTCATCGACGGGTCGAGCTTCACCACAGCCGCGACATGCGTGTCGGAGTACTCAGCCTCCAGTTTCCAATCGATACGGACGATGGCCCGGAGGATCTTGATACCAAGGAAATACCTCGGCTTACGGGCGATGGAGAGCTTTGCGGAGAATGTGACCGTTCCACGCAGGCTGCTCATCGTCGCCTTCCTGCGGAACGTGTAACCGCTCCATGAACCGGCATCCTGCCAGATGAGGCCGAAGGCTGCCTGGAGTTCGGACATGATGGCCGGTATACGGTGATAGTCATCCGTGGATACCTCCTCGCCGCTGTACGCATCATCCAGCGCGGTCTCGATGTCCTTCAGCCGCTCCTTCGCGGCTCGCAGCTGCGCCTGGAGCTCTTCGATGCGGTCCTTGTTTGAATTGTACTCTTCCCGAAGGGCGGCCGCCTCCTCGATGCTGGCTTCGCTGATCATCCTGAGCAGCTCGGCGTTCCTGGCCTGGAGGGCGCTGATCTGCGCGTTCAGGGCATCGACCTGCGCCTGCGCCTCAGCCTTCATGGACTCCAGTTCCGACGTGTCTGTGGACCCGTCCGTGACGGATGTACGCATCGAGCACTCCTTCGTATGGGCCGAGAGTGTGGCGCCACAGGTGGAGCACTTATACTGGGTCGAGCCTTCGGACAGGGTCGCGCCACCTGAGCAGGTGACGCTGATGGCAGCAGCCTCGACCCCGTGAATCCGCTGCATGTCCGTAGTCTGGTAGTAATTCTTCCCGTCGCTTTCGAGGGTATAGACGATCCCCTCGTCATTGTCATTGTATGCCGTGAGCTTGGCGTTCATCCTTGCCATGAACGTAGCGAGGTCCATCGAATAGGAATCGAAGACCTCCTCGTATACGGTCTCCCGGCCACGGATATACCATCTCTGCCGGTAGTACTGTCCCATGAGTTCCCGGGCATAGTCGTCCGCCCATTCAGTGATGTTGTACCCACTGATGTCGAAGAGATCGGCGACGGCCGCATCCCCTCCGAGGAGGGAGTAGAGCGTCCCTCCGGCATCATTCTTCAGGCTCTCGAAGAGTGCCTGGTAGTTCTCCACGATGTCGAAGGCGGCACCTATCCTGCCTTCGAAGAGATCATTGAAATTGCTGGTCTGCAGGATGGACTCGACAAGATTCCCGGCTCCTGCCGACAGGATGGCCGTGCCTTTCCTGTAGAGCTGGTCAAGATCCTCCTTCAGGTCCTCCTTCGTGAGGTTGTCACCGACGTCCGCGAAACCATCGAGCACCGCCTTGAAGTCCACGCCGCCTAGCGTGGAGAGACGAAGGACATCCGCGATTTCCTCCTTAATCTGGAGGAAGGCGATGTCACCGAATGATAGCGTGCTATTGGTCACGACGGACTCGAACTGCATGCAGAGGGACTTTGTCTCATCGCAGACCTTCATCAGATATGATCCCCAGTACAATGCATTCTGGGGATTGCGGAGCATCATCTTCCCGACAGTCCAGACCTTGGGCATGATCTTGGCCGCAACCATATTGTAGATACGGCGGTAATAGCGGTTCTCCGACGCGCTCTCCCAGATGCCGAGGTCAGTGAGCGCACGGCGCTTGAGGTATTCAGAGGAGAATATGCCGGCGGCCGCTGTCTCAGCGCCCCGGTAATGCTCCAGGATGGACTTCACCTGTTCATTGTAGAAGGCCTCTCCGGCAGCACCGGAGGCATAGGCGGCTTGCATCGCCGCCGCAGTTTTCAGGTCGATGTTGATGCTGTAATACTGCGCCCTGAGCGTCGTGAAGACGCCCAGGAGCAGTACCGCTACAATTATGGAATCGAAAAACCTTCTCATTGTATCAGCCGAAGGTTAAGGACGTGTCCTGCCGCATTGACCTTCTGCGCAAAAGCCAGCGGCGCATTGATGCCGCTGCGGTCCCAATCCCGGCAGTATGCTTCGATGGCCGTCCGATGGTCGCACCGCAGCTCGGACTTATAGATCTTGAGAGCCTCCTTCTCGGAGCGCTCCGTAGTATATGTCATGTAGCATTCGTGCGGCTCCTCGACACCGTAGACGGCGCCGACCTGGCCGCGCCGGATGAAGACCTCGCGGAAGAAGCTGCGCCCTTCCTTGTTCTCCAGCCGGTTGATCGTGAAGATCTTCTTGCAGTCCACCTCCGTGAGCCCGAGGATGGACTGGATCTCGTCGAAGCGCTCCCTGAACTTGCTCTGGTCGAGCAGCATCACCACGTCGGAATTGTTGATGATCGCCTCCTTGACGATGGGGGAGCCGACGATGTCCTGGATCTCCTGTGTCACGACGCCGACGGAGGCCCAGAACTTACGGGCGGTCTTGTACATGTACTTGATGTACTCGGCCATCATCGGGGAGGCGATGGCCTTCCAGGCCTCCTCGATGACAAGGACCTTGCGGTTCTTCTTGATCCGCATCTTCTGGATGAAGAGATCCATGATGATGAGGGTGACAAGAGGGAAGAGAAGGGGATCGTCCTTGATGGAGTCGATCTCGAAGACGATGAACGTCTCGTCGAAGAGCGTCGTGTCCAGGTCCTCGTTCAGCGTCAC
>JAEEGF010156977.1_pt1 | contig 20776 bp, 15 predicted proteins | sample 9134171 | NCBI WGS metagenome assembly JAEEGF01 (sample SAMN16246542, study PRJNA631951) | gut metagenome | biome: gut microbiome; feature: rumen; material: AP-attached | host: Bos | place: Iran: Karaj | collected 2018-10
CGGTCGCCGCGGTGGGCGGCGTTAGCGAGTTCTTCTTCAGTAACGCTCACGACCATGCCGTTCGTTTTCTGGATGGCGCGCACGGCCTTCGGATAGCTGACCGGGTTACCGATCTGGATAGCGCTAGCGAGAGTCTTCTTGGCCTGCATGGGAACGAGCTTGTCGAAGCCGCGTTCGTAAGCCTGGAAGAACGGGTTGGCGTTTTCGGCCTGGGCGACGATAATGCGAGGAATGCGGTCGATAAGGCCCATGGCCTTGCAGTCTTCGAAACCCTTGGCGAGGGCGCTCACGTTACCGAGGTTTCCGCCCGGAATAATTACGGTGTCGGGCACCTTCCAGCCCATTTCCTGACAGATTTCCGGAGAAATCGTCTTCTGACCTTCCACGCGGAGGCTGTTCATGGAGTTCGCGAGGTAGATGCGGTTGTCGGCGGTGACCTGCTGGACAATCTTCATGCAACCGTCAAAGTCGGTGTCGAGGGCGAGCACTATGCTGCCGTTAGAAATCGGCTGGATCAGCTGGGCAACGCTCGTCTTTCCGGCGGGCAGGAACACGATGCTCGGAATACCGGCCTTAGCGCAGTAGGCGCTCAAAGCGGCAGAGGTGTCACCGGTAGAGGCGCAGGCTACGGCGTCGATTTCGTGAATCTTCTTCTTGATGATGTGGTTCACCTGGCTCACGAGAACCGTCATGCCTAGGTCCTTGAAAGAACCCGTGTGGGAGTTGCCGCAAAGCTTGACCTTGAGGCTCTTGATGCCCATTTCCTTGGCGAGCGGAGCCGCGTCAAACAGCGGGCTCCAGCCTTCGCGCATCGTAACGATATCTTCAATCGGCATGTCGGGGAGCACCATTTCGCGCTTGCTCCAGATACCGCTCATGTCGGCCGGTTCAAAGCTCATGCGGCGTTCGGCGAAGAGCTTTTTCCATTCGTCGGGACTCTTGCTTGCAAGGGCTGCGCGGTCGTGTTCGACCTCGAGCAGGCTTCCGTCCACCTTGCTGCGGTAAATGACGTCGGTCAGCGGGTAGGTGTCGTCGCCGTTGATGTTCCTAAAATGCGCGTTGAATTGAGACATAGTATCCTCTTGATTTTTACGAGGGTAAAGATAGTAAAACTTATAGCCAGTTATCGGTAATTTCTTACATCTAATTTGCTATATTCTCTTCCGGAATACAACAAACTCGGAGTTCTGAGTGAAAAAGAAAAATTTTTGGCTTTTATCGTTTTTTGCGGCAATAACGCTGTTTTTGTCTGCTTGCATTTTTGAGTCCGATAGCGATGGCCTCGAAACTTGGCTTTCTGACCGTGGAATGCCTAGTAATTATCCGGTGCAGGTCCTGAGCATCGAGAATCTCAAAACCTCGTCTGCTCGTGTGGTTTTTGATTCTTCGGCGCGATCCGGCAATGTTGATGCTATAGTTGGTCGTAGAGCCAATTTGAAGCATGATTTGGTTTTGGATTTTGCTTTTGAGGAACCCGAAGACACTTCTTTCATGAATGAATTCAAGGCTTCTGATTCTGCTGCAGCTCTTTTGTTTCTTTATTGGCAGCAGGAATTTTATAAGTCCAAGTGGATTCCTTCGAAAACAGCACCGTTCTCTGAAGAACTTGATGTTGCCGTTAGCTGGAAATTTGATAATAGTTCTCGTTCCAAGTTCATTGATAGCATTGCTGATATTTCTGATTCTGCTTGGTATGAAGATCTCGCCAATTGGAAACCATCTGGCTCTGCAGATACTGTTTTCAAAATGAAGATGAAACTGGGTGATACAGCCGTTCACATACCGATGCCTTCTGCATTGATAGATGATCTTAAAAAACTGAAGAAAGCAGCTCGTTTGCAACTTCGTATTTCTTTCCCTACGGCATCCCGTGAGTATCGTTTTTGGGGAAGTGCAACGGACTCCCATCCTTATTTGGCCATATATGCTAATGTCAAATCTAAGGTGTATTTCCCGCCCTATCCGTTCCGTGTGGCAAAACTCGTGAAAAGCGAAGAAGAGTGTTCTGATTGCTTTGTTTTGCATGGTGGTGGCTATGATTCTTTGGTGGTGGAGATTCCTCCCGAACCGATCCTTGATGCCTTGTCCGAGTTCTATGGCGATGAATTTCCTTACGAAGAAAAAAATGATGTTCGTCAGATGGTGATTCATGCGCAATTGACCATGGCGCGCGATGACTCTAGGGGTGAAAATGAACTTGGCTGGCCCATTCAGGTGGTGGCAAATTCCTATGTGGATAGTGCAGAAATGACTTATGAAGATTCTGTGGATGCGAGACTTCGTCAAAAGGAAGCGTATGCGATTTTTGATACTTCTTTGGTTGAGAAGTCTGGTCACCAGAACCTAGTATTCCATGCCGGAGATTCATTGACGCTGCAGTTGACTTATGGCTTGCGTGATTTTCTCAATAGGGCTCAAGATGGCCGCAGCATGAAATTCTCGATGTGTTTAGGTTTGCCGTACATGCAAGAAAAGAAAATAATCAATGGAGATTACAGGACAACTGTAGAAGACACCCTTTATACAGCAGATGGTGAACCGTTCTACGTTGCCAAGAATGATACAGTGTCTAGATACGTTGGTTACTTTGATTATAGCCGCTACGATTTCTCGACGACAGTGGAAAATCCTATGACCCTCAAACTTTGGCTTGCTTCCAAGCGGGGGGATGAATAATGAAAAAGTTTTTGCTTGCGTTAAGTGTTTTTTCTGGCTATGCCTTTTCTTCGATGATCGGTATAGATGCCCTTGGTGAAGAACAGGTAATGGGGGGAACCACCTCTGCTGCCGCTCGTGGTTTTGCCGGTAATGCCAAGACCGGTGATGCTGAAGGTTTGTCTGTCGTCAACCCCGCCCGATTGGCCTTTGATGCGAAGGTTGTCTTTAACTTGAACTTCGCCATGGAGATGGAGGATGCCCGAAAGAATGGTCATCATTATTCTGTTTCCAACTTGTCGATGCCGTCCTTCAACCTGTCCTTCCCGATGGGGTTGTTCGGTGCCATGGGTCTTTCGCTTTGGCAACATTATTCTTCTTCATTTAACGAGGAGTCTGAAAACAAAAGCATTGGCTCTAACGTAAAACTAGAATACCAGGGGAGCGTTTACGAAATAGTGCCGGCTTATGCGGTTCGTTTGCCGTTTTTACGTTCGTTCTCCCTTGGCGCCTCCGCTCATGTCGTTATGGGAAATACGTCCCGAAACCTGACCCTTGGTGCCGATGCATCGTCTGTTGCTAAAGAAGATACATGGGCGACGAGAAACTACTTGGTTTCTGATTATGTGGACGGAACCTGGGAAATCAAGGATCATCCTGCATATTATACGGGAGCCCTTCAATACCGTGGAAAAATGGTATCCTATTTCTTCTCGTATACTACTGGCTACACTTTGGAAAACGAACTGGAATATACTTTCAGGTTTAGTGAACTAGATACCTTGTCTGCCTCTCGCTCGGTGCGTGAAATCGATGTCCCGGCCATGCTTGCGACCGGTATCAATTATCGCTTGGCCAAGCGTCATAACATTATGATGGATTTGACTTGGCGTGTTTGGGACGAGGATATCGAAAATATCGCGGGAAGCTGGAATATGCCAGAAGTAACCGAAACCCAGACGGACTTTATGGTTTCTCTTGGCTACCAGTTTGATGGAAGTCCCCTGTTTTACGAATCGTTCTGGAACCGCATTAACTATCGTGCTGGAGCATGGTACAGAAACTGGTATGTCAAAGATGTCTTTGAAGTCGGCGGCTCTCTTGGCGGAGGTTTCCCGCTGGGCCGTAAGGGAACCACCATCGATATTGCTCTGCAGGGTGGCAAGCGCTTTGCCGATACAAAATCGGAGTGGGAAGAAACGTTTATCGGTTTGCGAATCGGTTTGACCGGTATCGCGTCATGGGGACAAACCAGATAGGTTTTTTAATGAAGGAGGCCTAGTATGGCTATAAAAAAAGAAACTGAAACAAAAACCAAGACTAAGTCTACGGTAAAGGCCAAGGCCGTTACGGAATCTGCAGAAAAGGTGGCTAAGGTTGCTACCAAGAAGACGGCAACGAAGTCTGCGACTCTCAAGGCCATGAAAGATGCCGAAGAAAAGGCTGTAAAGGCCGTTGCAAAAGTGAAAAAGGCCGCTGCAACAAAGGTGTCCAAGATTACGGACGAAGTGAAAAAGGTTGCTGCCAAGAAGACTGCTTCTAAGGCTACTGCCGCCAAGACGACCGCAACTAAGACTACGGCAGCAAAGACTGTTGCAACGAAAACGGTTGCAACGAAGACTGCTGCTAAAACGGCGGTCAAGGCGGCCGCAGCAAAAGCTTCCGCAAAGGTTGCCAAGGCTTCTGATAAGGAAGTGGCCAAGCTGGCCCAGTCCTTTGATGCCGAATACCTGGTGCTTATGCAGAAGGATCCGAACTGGATGCACGCCTTCTGGGAAGTTTCTGAAAATAGAATTAACGAAGCGAAGACCGGCAAGGGGAAAATCGTTCTTCGTCTATTTGACATTGCTGACGACCTTACGGTGCAGCGCAGCAAAAAGCGCAAGTTCCGCGATATCGAAGTTCCGGCAAATGCCCGTAGCTGGTATGTGGAAAATACCGCCGGCAAGTCCTGCGTTGCCGTTCTCGGTGCCGTGTCAGGCAAGAACTTCAAGCCCATCGTGGAATCGGCTCCGGTCTTGACTTTTGACAAGTCTGCTGCCGCTCCTGCTGCAGATGATGCCTTTGCAAAGGCTTCTCTCGGTGGCAATACCCTCGGCAACTTCATGAGTTCCGGATTCTCTAGCCAGACCGCAGAATCCTGGCTCAATAGCCTGGGCGGAAACTTTGGCAGTTCTTCTGAATCCATGTTCTCCGGTGCTTTGTCCAGCGCAGCCTTGCAGTCCAACAATATTGAAGTTTCCAAGGATTCCGTGAACTACGGTAAGGATTTCTTCTTGTGGGTCAAGACCCGTTTGATCGTTTACGGCGGTACTCGTCCGGATGCACACCTCCAGGTGCGTGGCGAACCGTTCCCGTTGAACCCGGATGGCACCTTCAGCTTTGAAGAAGACCTGCCGGATTCTACGAAGATCATTCCGGTGTTTGCGACCGACAAGGATGGCGATTTCCCGACTACCATCGTTCCTATTGTCGTAAAGCGCACGGAGTAATCCGTTTTAATGGGAGCTCCCGGAAAAATCATTTTCCTGATGCACGCACATTTACCCTTTGTGCGGCATCCGGATTATAAACGCTTTTTCGAAGAGAACTGGCTTTTTGAAGCTATTGCCGAAACGTACCTGCCTTTGGTACAGGCGATGCGCCGTCTCTTGGAAAAGGGCGTTCCCGGGACGCTCAATTTAAGCGTTTCGCCTCCGCTTATCGAAATGCTTTCTGACGAAAACCTGCTTGACAAGTTTTCGCTGCATTTGAAACATCAGCTGGAGCTGATTGAAAAAGAAGTGGCCCGCAATGCGGGAACGGATTTAGAGCAACTTTCCCGTTTTTATCTTTCTCGCCAGCATACCTTAATCGACTTGTGGGAAAATCGTATTCACCACAATCTGCTGGCAGAATTTTTAGAACTTGAAAAAGCCGGAAAGCTGAACTTGCTCACTTGCGTGGGCACACACCCGTTCTTGCCGGCGTACCAGAGCGATCCTGCATCTATTCGTATGCAACTCGATGTCACGGTGCGTACATTCGAACGCGCCTTTGGCAGAAAGCCCATGGGCGTGTGGCTTCCGGAATGCGGCTATTTTCCGGGGCTCGACAAATATCTCGCAGAATTTGGCTTGCATTACTTCTTTTTGGAAACTCATGGAGTGTTGCTGGCGTCGCCCACGCCCAAGTACGGCGTGTTCACGCCGCTGCGTACCACGCAGGGGCTTTACTGCATGGGCCGCGAACAGAAGAGCTCCATGGAAGTATGGAGCCGCCGTACAGGTTATCCGGGACACCCCGAGTACCGCGAATTCTTTACGGACATCGCCAGAGAACGCCCCCGTGATTATTTGGGCGAATACTTCTTTGCCGGCGATACTCCCATCGATTCGGGCTTCAAGTATAACCGTATTACGGGTGGCGAGCATAAGGAAATTTACCGCCCGTGGAATGCCATGAAACTTGCCGAAGACCATGCGCGACTTTTCGTGGTGAACCGCGAAGCTACCATTTCGGAATTGCTGGTGAATATGGAAGGTCACAAGGCGGCCATGCTTTGCCCTTATGACGCTGAACTTTTTGGACACTGGTGGTTCGAAGGACCCATATTCCTTGAAGAAATGCTGATGCGTGCCGCTTCTTCGTCGGTGATTGAATTTGCTGGTGCGGATCAGGTGATGACTGATTCTGCAGATCCCAGCGCCCATGAACCGGCGTTTTCAAGTTGGGGCGAAGGTGGGTTCGGGTCTGTGTGGATTAACGGAGAAACGGATAAGTATTATCCGCAATCTTACCGTATGCGAGCCATGATTGACCATTTGATATCTATCCGAGAAAAAATGGGTGCGACATCTCCCCGCGGAAAATTGCTGACCCGCTATATCAAGCAAATGGAACGGGAATTGATGCTGTTCCAGTCTTCGGACTGGGCCTTTATGATTCACAATCATTCGGCAGAAGGCTATGCCCGTCGCCGTCTAGAAGACCATTATAATAACGCCCACGAGTTGTTTGCTGAAGCTTGCAAGGCCGTATTACGCAATACGGATAAATTAACTGCTAATTCTGTATTGCCCGCTATCGAAAAACAGAATAATATTTTCAGTTGGTTGTAACCAATAATTGCGGCGAATTCGCTAGTAGACGATAATAAAGTCTTTCAGCTTGCCGCTGTTTTCGACTCTAAAGCGATACACCCCTGGAACCATGAGTGATTTGACTTCGGCTTCATCCATACATAGGGTGTGGTTTTCGTATTTGACTTTCTTGACCAGGTTTCCGCGGCGGTTTCTGATTTCAATGTAGTCTTTGTCGCGGGGGAGAGGGGTAAAGCAAAGGGCTCCGTTTCGCCAGGGAGTGGGGTAGGCTCGCAGTGTAGAATCCTTGAAGAAGGTGGGGATAATCTCTTCTTCGTTAAAGCGGCTGAAAACCCAAAGGATGGAGTCCACGCTAGATTTCCTAAGGAATTCGGTGCGGGCAGAATCGATGCTGTTGGACGATGGTAAAAAACGGATGGAATAAGTATTGGGCTTAATTGCTATGGCAGTGGCTCTGCCGACGAAGTTGGATATATCGGGTATCCCGTTTGCATAATAGTAATAGGCTGTATTATCAAGGGCGGTGGGTTCAAAAGTCTCTTTCTTGGACTTTGTCTGGAACCCAGGCCAACGGGGTTGATCACTTGTAATCCAGAAGGCTGAATCAGCTAGGGAACTTCTGTCACCTGTAAAAGAGAGCCTGATAGCAAAATCGTGGAACAGGGAATCTGCGGAAAGGCCCTGTTTTTGGGCTACTTGCTCCAATTGATATTGGTACGTCTTGGTCGGTTCTTTAGCGAAATTTTCCCAAATAAGTCTGTTGGTTTTGTGGCTTACGTGGTTGTGCAAGTACAAAAAGAATATTCCTGCGCCATAGGGCTGTTCCAGATTCTTGTATGGAAAACCCATATTCTGGGACATTTTAGGGAGATAGGTGAAGTAGTCGTCCACGTCGGGTACGGCGAGTTCTTCAACACCGGAGGCCGAGGCTTCGAACCAGAAATTGTATCGGGGCATCTTGCTGGAATAACGGAATTGAACGGCATGGTACAATTCGTGAGCCGTAGTGACGCGAATAGCCTGGTTGAATTTTTTTGCGTATGAATAATTGTAAGTATCGTTGGTGAGTTCCACTGTGGCACGGGGGTATGTGCAGACTTTATCATTGAAAGTCACTGTGTCGACAATGGCAGTGCCTTCGGGAACGTGCTTGAAATCGTTCTCTATCAGCATTTCGCTTTCTTCGTTATCGAAGGGGATTGTAAGCCCAAAGCATGTGCGGCACTGAGAGTCCATTACGGCCTTGTAATTCTGCAGAAGGTATATGTCAATGACTTCGACGGGGTAGAGTCCGTCATGAACCTTTTTTTCGTAATGGTGCGTTTCGGTTGTTCCTTTGGGCGGACGCATCCCTGATTTGTTGACATGGAAGTCCCAGGCGTATTCAAGTGCTTTTTCCAAGGAATCAATGTGTGCGACAGTAGTCTTGTGCGGACCATTTAAGGTATAGAATATTTCGAAATGTTTTGTGGTACGGGTATAGACACTGTCGTAATAATCTTTGGCGGTGCAGCCGGAACTTGTCGTACGTGCGTAAGCCTTGGTGGAGGCGAGCATCTGTTTGACGGTCTTATGGTTGCTGTTTAGATAATTCAATATCTGTGCCGTGCCGCAGGTGCGTTCCGCAAAGGCTTGCGTTGCAAGACTCAAAAAAAGTGTTGCCGATAAAAAGGTTGTGAACCTCATTGATTCCCCCCAAGAATTTTTTCTTCCGCCAAGACTTGGCGCGCGCGTTCTCGAATTTCTGCGGGCACGGAAAGCGCTTTCTGATGATGCGGCTTGATGCGGGCGTCTACAATCAGCGGGGTTTCGCATGTCCAGTGCTTTTCGCGAATTTGGGCGCGATAGCCGAAAATATCCTTCGCCGGGTCCGAACGCGTAAAGGTCAGCCACAAGAAATCGCGCAGATTGCTAGTGTCCAGAGAAGAATCGAGTTCAGAATCGACAATCGAAATCCAGGGATAATTCTCGCGGAATTCCCAATGGGCGAGAGCATCTTCGATTTGTGCGATGAAGTTTTCGCGGTCAGTGCTATCAAAGGTGGGGCCTTGTAAAACGATGACGCCCGGCATCGGAATCTTGGCCGTGGTGATTCCCGGAATCTCGAGCGATTGCAAATCTTCGGGATTGCGGCGGAGCTCGCGTTTCTTTAAGCCGGCGGCAGCGAGCGTCAGCTTGGAGCCGTGATTCAGCTTGCTTCCGGTGTAGTCCAGCGTATCGATGCTCGTGCTTGTTTCAAAATGCAAGTCGTGGCTAAAGTCAATGCGTTCCAGCACATGGCCGAAGAATCCGGCAACATCGTTGACATCGATTTTATGGCCGGCCTCTTCGTCTTCGGTGGCGGCAATCAAAAGGTACTTGGTCAGGCTTGCCTGATTGAATCCGAGAATGGCGTTTGCCGTCTTCAAGAGCTCGAGAGGCTCGCGGTCTTCGGGCTTGGCGTAAGGCCTAAAGCGTTCGTGGGCAAGAGCCAGGCAAAGCGGGTGTACGCCGGCATCATCAACGGCGTGGAGTGCCACAAGTCCCGGAATCGAGGCGGGCACCATGGGCTTTGTAATCTGGTGAATGAAACTTCCGAACAGGGTGTCTTCTTGTGGCGGGCGCCCTACGACGGTAAAGGGGTAGATGGCGTTCTTTTTGCACAAGACTTTTTCGACCTTGAGATACGGGAACGGGTGCCTATCGGAATAGTAGCCGATGTGGTCGCCGAAGGGACCTTCGGGCTTTAAATTCGGCTGGAGTTCGCCCAGAATGCAAAAATCCACATCGCTCGAAACCAGGTAGCCGTCGTGAATAAAGTAGCGGAATCGCCTGCCGCCGAGCATGCCTGCAAACAGGAGCTCGCTCAGGTTTTCGGGCATGGGCATGACGGCTGCAACCGTCTGCGCGGGCGTGCCTCCGATAAAGATGCTCACCTTGAGGGGGCGGCCTTCTTCAATGGCCTTCTGGTGGTGTCTAGCGATGTCGCGCTTAATCTGGTAATGCAGCCCGCATTCGTCGCAGGCGTAATTGTTTCCCGAAATTTGTACTCGATACATGCCTACGTTTGTTGTCATGACCGAGGCGTTCTCGGCGGGGCGGGTCGCCACTTGCGGGAGCGTCAAGAAGGCGCCGCCGTCATTAGGCCAGCAGACAATCTGCGGCAAGTCCGTAAGCTTGCATTCCTTAAAATCCTTAAGGCTTCCGCCTTTTTTCGGGAGCGAATGCAGGCCTGTGCGTGCGGCTCTCAAAAGCTTGGCGGGGGAGGCGTGCTTGAAAAAATCCACCGGATTTGACTTGAACAGGACCGCAGTCTGGGTTCCTTTCAGGGTATCGCGGAACAGAAAATCAAGCCGTTCCTGCGTGCCAAAGATATTGCAAACAGCCCTGAACGGGCTCCCTTTCACATGTTCGAAAAGAATGGCGGGTCCCTTGTTTTCGAAAGCCTGGCGGGCGATTTCTGCCATTTCCAAGTACGGATCCACCTCGCGCTGAATGCGCTTGAGCATGCCTGCTCGTTCAAGATCTAGCAGTGCCTGTTCCAGGTTTCTGTACATGGAAATCTCCGCTGCTATCCGGCGGTAGCGGATTGGTCGATGGCGCTGAACCCTTGGGTCTGTTTCTTGCTTTCGATGGCAGCGAGTGTATCGCGGGCGTCCTTACGGCTAGCCACGGCGTAAACAACCGAAGCGTTGTCCATCACTTTTGCAAAAGCTTCTTCAGGGAATTCACTGAAACCCTGGAACGAAAAATCGTCGTAGCAGGCTGTCAAATTGCCTTCGTCTACAAATTCGTGGCTCGCATTGAATCCGCGGAAAGGACCTTTGTCCAGGCGGACCATGATTTTGCCCTTGTTGATAGCACTGATACGACCCGTCCAGCAAATCTTGTGGAATCCGACTACAACAGTGTAGCGCACGATTTCGCCGGCTTCGATTGCCTTGGGCAGCGTATAGTGTACAACAGGGGATTTTCCGATAGTCACGTTCATGGGCGCATAGCGCATGGTCTCCAGCATATTTGCCAGAGTATATTCTTGCCATGAAGTTTGACTGTATTGAACCATATTCAATAATTTAGCAAAAAGAAATGTGATTTGTCGTGAGTCTTACAAAATAAAATGCGTTTTTTCAAAGTTCAACGATTAGAACTCGAAATCAACTGCACGGCGTTCTGTTACGACTTTTTTAACAAATGATACAATTGCCAAATGTTCCGGATGGTTCTGGTAAACATCCAGTGCTGCTTTGGTGTGGAACGTGGTGTCGAGTGCAACATCGTATTCCACGTCTCCGTTACCCAGTTCGGCCTTGTTGAAGTTCAAACCCGATTCAATGCTCAGGAGTCCAGGAATCTTTCCTGCCAAGGCATGGAATGCATCGACCATTTTCTGGCCGTTCTCTTTTGCTGTGGCACCTTCGGCTTCGCTCTTCAATTTCCAAAATACAATGTGACGGATCATGATTTCCTCTTTTGATTATAAATTTGTTTGTAAAGGTCCAATTGCCTCTTGAAGCAATCGTTCCAGCTGAATTTTTCGGCGTAGGTTCGGGCATTGGCCTTCTTTTGGCTCAAGTCCGAACGGTATAGTTCAACGATGGCGTTTGCCAGGGCTTCGGGGGTTCGCTTTTTCAAGACAATGCCTGCACCAGAGTTTTGTACATGCTCGGCGGCAGCACCAGTGCTAGCGCCAATCTGGGCGTTTCCGCAGGCCATGCTTTCCAGAATCGAAAGGCCGAAAGTTTCCCAGCCCGAAAGGGCGAGTCCCATGTCTACGCTGGCGTAATGCCTTGCCATTTCATCGATGGACGAAATGAATCCGGCGTACTGAATGTGGGAATGCTTCTGGACGGCTTCTTCCACTTGGGGTAAGTAGGGGCCCGTACCTGCAAAGACAAGGGCCGGTTCGCACCCAAGCTTTTCTGCAATCAGGGGGTAGGCTCCCAGCAAAAGTTCGATTCCCTTTTCTTCGCAAAAGCGGTGGGGGAAAAAGATTGTGAGTCGTTCAGGTCTTCCGGCCTTTAGTTGCAAAACCAGCTTTTCATCACGTTTTTCGGGCGAGAACATCTGAATGTCGCAACCCAGCGGAATCCAATGAGATTTCGGCAGGTGATTCTTTTCGAGCCGTTTCAGGACTTCGTTGCAAGAAACCTGGATGCCGTCAAAGTGCTTGAATTCTTGCTTGGCGTACCAGAAGGCAACCTTCTTGGCTAAAATTCCTAGCGTGCGACCAAACTTGTTCGTGACCGGGCGCTGCACATAGGTAATGGGAAAATCCGCATGCCAGAAACTCAAAAGAATCGCTTCTGGCACCACCTTCTTGGCCACATGGCGCACCACAGTGGGTAAAATATAGGGCGAACCGACTTCAATCACTTGGGGCTTGTATTTTTCAAGCACGGGCCTAATCTGCGATGGTCTCCACATAAAGCGGTATTCCCACTTGCCAGGGAATCGATACGCTTCCACGTGCTCGATAATGAGCCCCTTGCTTTTTTGCTCGGTATATGTCTTGGAATCTGGCATTACAAAGACGGACAGGACTTCTTCCTGGTTTTCGTAAAAAGCCATCTTCTGCAAATGATACCTGCGAACGCCTCCGCCAGAAGGACTCCAGAAATTATTGAAATCAACAATCGTGAACATTAAAGGAGCTCGATTTCTTCTTGCATGCGGTTCGAAAGCGGGTCGATAGAAAGGGTGCCCTGGTACAGCTGGTTGTTGCCGAGACGCTTTGAATCGACGGTCAGGAACATGTTGCCGTCTTTGGAATCCAGCCAGTAAATAGCATCGGAATCGCGCAGGTAGGCTCTCGGTCCCACAAGTCCTTCTTCAGAATCGATGAGCTCTCCGCCCAAGAACAGCGGTATGTCCAGTGCCTTGTACAGGTCAAGAATCACCGAAGAGCGCCTTTCGTGAATATCCGAAAGGTCCGCATGGTCTGAAACTTTCAAGTGGTCTAAACCGTCAATGATAACGACAAGGTTGCGGTGTTCCTTCACTTCTTCTTTCAAGTTCTGGAGCAGCACGATGTTGTCGAAATTGTTTTGGTCATCCCAAATTTCTAGGCGATTGTTGCGCACGAAAGCCATCAAGTCGCGAGTCGCTTCCAGAATTTTCTGGTTCACGGATTCGTCAATGCTCTGCTTGCGAACGGTCAGTACCGATTCGCCAATGAGCATGGCCACGAGCCTGTCAAAAATCTGGCGGCGTGGCGTTTCAAGGGCGATGTAAATCAGCTTCAGATTGGGATTGCTCTGGACCAAGTCCAAGGCGAGGCTTGAAAGGAGAGTCGTCTTCAGGCCGAAGGGCTTGGAAGATACGTAGAAACAACCGGACTGAATGCCGTCGATTTCTTGCGTCAGTTTCGGGAAGGTATTCAGGGCGTAACCTACGCTGACATCGGGCGGGCAACCCATGGCCGTATCGAAGTTTTCCTTGATATCCTGCAACAGCATGGAACGACGGTGGGTGTGTACCGTATCTTCGCCGGTATTTTGCACCAAAGAAATTAACTGGTCGGCCCCGTTCTTGCGAACCACCAGGTCTACGGTCTCTTCCTTCGGAAGGACGATGGACTTGAATTTCAAGTTCAGACGTTCCGCCATTTTCAGATATCTTTGAATGCGGAATTCCTGCTCGCGACGATCCAGTTCCCGTCTGAGAATGACCGTGACAGATTCTGCGCCGCATGCCTTTAACTTGTACAGGTGGCTCAGTGAGAGTTCCTGGTACATGGTGGAAACCACGCCTGGTATGCCGGCAAGGTCTGCGGTCAGGGCGTCAAAGAACCCTTCTACAATGATGGGCTTCGTTACGTCGGACTGGATGTTGAACGGAATGTCACTGGGGCCCGAGGCATAAGAAACGTAGGTGTGCGGTCCGTCGGATTCGTCAATGAGACGGCCATAAACGGAATGAATCAATCCCTTGGAATTGCGGGCGGGGATCGTGATGCGGGGTTCGTGGTAAGCGTCCAGGTTGTCCAGGTAGAAACTAATCTGGTGTCGTTCGATACCCGACATCATGCAGAAGCTGACAAAGGGTTCCGGGTCACCGCTGTAATAACCGATGCCGTAAAGCTGGGCCTGTCCTATGCTCCAGCCTCGGGCAGCCAAGAAGTCTGCCGAAGAAGGGCTCTTGCAAGCGGCCCAGTGGCAGTAGCGCACAAAGTTTTCCAGGACCTTATTCTTTTCTCCGCCGATTTCCTTGATCCACGGGTGTTCTTCTTGCAGTTCGTGTTCCTGTTCAAGGGTCCCTAAAAAGTTAACGGCTTCGGCCCTGGCGGCCGGTTCTTCCATACCGTTAAAGCGGCTACGCATTACAAATTCGACTAAATCGCCTTCGCTTCCGCACTGTAGGCAGCGGTAGCGCCAATAACCCAAGGCGTCGTAAAAGAATAGCGAGGTTTCTTCGGGAGAATGGAACGGACAGCATGCAATCAGGTTTCGACCCCAGCGACTTAATGGGATTCCCAGCTGTCGCGGATGGGTCTTGGCTCGCATGACAATTCCTGCATGTTCTTGATCAATAATCATTGGAAGCCTCTCTTTTATACAGTAAAAATCTAGTTATTTCTGTTGCGCGGGAGTACAGAAATTTATTTTTACGGTATGATTGTCCTTGGTATAGATCCTGGGTCCATTACGACCGGTTACGCTTTTATTGAAGTGGGCTTAACGAAGCCAACGGTTTTGGAATACGGAACTTTACATGCTCCTGCTGCCCATGCCCTTGAAGATCGGTTGCTTCATATTGTGTCGGGACTGGAAAAGCTGCTGGACAAGTACAAACCGGAATCTTTCGGGATGGAAGGGATTTTTTTTGCCAAGAATGCCAAGAGCGCCCTGGTGTTGGGGCATATTCGCGGAGCAGTCCTGGTGGCATGCCGTAAGCGGGGAATGACCTATTCTGAATACAGTCCCCGCATGGTAAAGCAGGCGGTTACCGGAGACGGTAACGCGTCCAAGGAGCAGGTGGCGAATATGATTTTTGCCCGTCTCGGAATTCAGGGGGGAGACTTGCCGCTGGATGCGTCGGATGCATTGGCCATTGCCTGGACCCATGCCAATCCGTCTCCTTTAAGCGAGGCCGTGTCAAAGGCGATAGGCAAAAAGAAAGTGGTCCGTAAAAAGAAGGCCACAACCAAGCAATGGCTGGATTTGATTGAAAAGATGGGAGGGCATGTTTGATGGATTGTTATGGGCTTCGTGGTGTAGACTGTCCCGATTTTGTTAAGGTAGACGGCTACATTGTAGATAAATTAATTCTAGAGGATTACAATAAATTAAAGGAGTCGCTGGCGAAATTCGGCTTTGCGCTCCGCATCGAGTCGGCATACCGCCCCTTCGAAAGGCAACTTTCTATTTGGAATCGCAAGGCCAGCGGTGAACTGAAGCTTCTTTCTGCCGAAGGACTCCCCATGGAGCGCCCGACAGATGAAGAAGAATTGATGTATGCGATTTTAACTTGGTCGGCGCTCCCTGGTGCAAGCCGTCACCATTTGGGAACCGACCTGGATGTAGTGGATGGCAACGCTTGTCCCGCCGGTTACGAGGTGGAACTTACGCCCGCCGAATGTGACGGCATGTTCCGCCCCTTCCATGAGAAATTGACCGAATTGATGGGGGCGGGGGAGTCCTTCGGCTTCCAGCGGGTTTTCGTGCCTGGCCGAGGTCGAATTCAACCTGAAATGTGGCATATAGCGCACTTGCCCACATCTCGAAAATATCTGGAAAGCTTTTCGCTCAAGGGTCTCCGTACTCTTTACGAGAAAACGGATATTGCTTGCAAATCCGCCTTGTTGGACAATCTTGAAAGTCTTGCCTACGATTACATCTACCCCTATTTTGTGTAAAATCGATGCGCTCTACCCTTTCACAGACTTTGACTGAATATGGCCAATCCGTTCTCGGTACGCCGCTTCGCTATATCCCCTGTACGGGACGGTGTCGCCTTTTGGTAATCGCCGGTATTCATGGCGAAGAACCGGAAACCACATTCTTGTTGAGTCGCGTATTGCGGGCGTTTGAAAAGCCTTTTGAATCGGTCGCCTTTGTCTTATGTGCAAATCCTGACGGCATGACGCTTGGCACCCGCGGTAATGCCAATGGGGTAGACCTGAACCGTAACTTTCCGACGGACAACTGGAGCGAAAATCCGGTCCAAGTCCGGTCTGTTTTAGAGGCTCCGCGGGATACATCCCTTTCTGCCGGAGCGACTGCTGGGAGTGAACCAGAAACGGCCGCCCTCGTCTTGTTGATTCAAAAGCTAGCCCCCGAAACAATACTTTCGATGCATGCTCCTATTGCCTGTGTCGATGCTCCTGTGCGCTCTGCATTGGTAGCGACCTTATGTGAGGCTTTCGGTGTTCCCTGGCAACCCGATATCGGATACCCTACGCCGGGGAGTCTTGGAACCTGGTGCAAACAACAAAAAAGTCCAGAGTGTATTACCCTGGAACTTCCTAGAATGTCTTTAGAGGCCTTGTTTGACCGCTATGCCATATCCTTTGCGGAATGGCTTAAGAACGTCTAGCGGCGTTCTTCAACCTTGTTTCTTTCGGCTTCTTCGATAATGCTTTTGCGCTGAATGAGGCCGACTGTGAACCCGATAATCAGGTAAGAGCTGCAAAGAACCAGCAGGTATTCCAGAATGAACGGAACCTTTTCCGAAATAAACAGGAATCCGCAGACATAGGTAATGACTATCAGAATAGCTTGGCCGATATTGAACAGCTGGTTCTTACGGGGCTGAAGCTTGGGCAAGAACAGCGGGCTTACCATCAGGAGGCCAGTCACGAGCATCACCAAAACGGGAATAATCATCATGGGATTTTCGGGATTCTCGAACAGACCGTTGGACTTCAGGTACACAATCAGGATTGCGTTGATCGCTCCGGCGAAGGTAGACGGAAGGCCAGAGAAGTGATGGTGGTAGACGTCGCTATCGCAGGCATTGTACTTGGCAAGACGCATGGCTGCGCAAAGCACGTAGATGGAGAACGTAACGATCAGGAGCGCACCGTTAGCCTGGAACCATTCCGGGGCCAGGGTCTTGTAGGTGAAGAAAACGGTAAAAGCCGGAGCGAGGCCGAAAGCGATCAGGTCGGCAAGGCTGTCGAACTGGGCTCCGAACTCGGAACTTGCGTTCACCAGGCGAGCGGCAAATCCGTCCAATTTGTCCAAGAGTACGCTCAAGATAATGAAATAGGCACCGGTGCGGATAGGGTCAGAAGAGGTAAAGGAACTGAATGCGCCGGTCACCCAGCAAATGGCAAAAACGCCCAGAAGAAAGTTCATGCTGGTAAAGGCATTCGGCAAAATAAAACGAGACTTACCCATAAGGGCCTCCAATAAGAAGTTCGAGTCAAAGATAATAATTTGGGCCTTAATTGGCGGGCTTAATGCTCCAGAGAGCCTTTACGCCTGCGGCTACTACAAGGCTCTGGGGCGGTGCATAAGGATTTTCTTCGGTGGGGAAGTTTGTCCAATGCTTGGTCGAGAACTGATAGTACTGCGTGGGGCGGTACATGACCGGAATCACCGGAATAGTTTCCATGAAGATGCGGTTCAAGTCACGATAGGCCGCAATCAGGTCCTTTTCATTGGTGAGTGCCGGGATCTTCTGTATCAGCTTGTCAGCTTCTTCGTTCTTGTAACGACCCTGGTTAGCGAATGCTTCTTCGCCGATTTCCTTGAAGGAAACCAAACCCATCACCTGGTCGAAACGGTTCCAAGGGGAGGCTGCCGAAAGTTCTGCCGTCTGGGTCTTCATGGCCAAGTCGAAGGTGCCGAGTCTCAGGTTCTTGTCCCATACGCTGTAGTCAACGAATTTCTCTTCGGCGGCGAGTCCGATTTCATGGAGGGATTCTACAATAACCTTGATTGCATCTTCCCAGTCGGTCCAGCCTTGCGGGCATTCAATGGTGAAATTGCGAACAGGCTGCTTTTTCTTGTCTAGAAGTCTTCCGCTTTCATCCCAGCTGTAACCGGCATCGGTCAAGATTGCCTTTGCTTTTTCGATATCGAAGCTGTAGCCGTACTTGTCGGCATCGTCTTTGTTGAAGAACTTGGATTCTGTGCCGAAGGGCAGAATGAATCCCGGTTGAATGACGGGGGTGTAGTTTGAAACGGCGCGTGACTTGATTTTCTCGAAGTTGATGGCGTGCATCATGGCGCGACGGAGTGCCACGTCATTAAAGGGGGCGTTCTGGTGTGCAATAAGAAGGGTGGTGATTGAGCCGGGAAGGTGATAGGGCTCGTTTCTGCTCCAGGCGCGGATACTGTCCTTTGCCTTGTCCCAGATACGGGGGAGGAATACCGACGAAATGTCCAAGTTGCCCTTGGTCATGGCGCTGTTAAAGTGGTTGTTGCCATTGTACAGGGAATGAATGATATACTTGGGAGAGGGCTTTTTACCGCCAAACTTGTAGTTGCCCCAGTAGTTATCGTTACGGACCAATACAATCTGATCGGGGGAGTAGGTCTTAATGTTGTAAGGACCGGAAACCACCGGCATGGAGTCGTTCTTGAAGGCGGTAATGCGGCTCATGTCGTAGTTCTTGCCGGACTTCGCCCCCTGGACTAGGGGTTCAAATACTGCCTTGGGCAAAATGGATGTTTCCGCAATGGCGTTCAGGATGATTAAGGGATTCTTGTTCTTGCCAAAGTGGAACGAAATGTTATTGTTGCCGTCGTTGGTAATTTCGCTCAAGAAGTTCCAGTTGCCGTGACGCGGCGTCGGCAAGATGGAATCGATCTTGAATGTGTAGAGAACATCGTCTACGGTGACGGGGGTGCCGTCACTCCATTTGGCCTTGGGATCCAGGTGAACTGTAATCTTGTCTTCGCTGCTGGAGTAGCTGTCGGCAAGCATGGGCTCCAGTTCACCGCTCAGCTGATTGTAGGCCAGCAGGGCTTCGTAGGTGATTCGGCAGTTGCCGTCAATGGGGAAGTTAGGATCATAATCCAACGGATTGAATGTAGAAGGAGGTGCCCAGTCGAAGCCTCCGATGTACAGAGTCTCGCTGCGGTTGTACTCTGATTCGACCGTCTCGTGCGTAGCCTTGTTTTCTTCTTTGCAGCCAGAAAAGAACAAGGTACCGAGGGCGGTTGCCAGGGTGAACAATTGCTTCGCACGAACTTTAGCAGTGCATCCCAAAGAATTCTTTATATTCCCATAATCCATATCTTAAATTTAGTGTGTTTTTAATAAAAAAACCACCAAAATTTGTTTACAAGAGTTAAAAAGTACCCGTTTCAAGGGTGTTTTTTTACGTTATAAAGAAAATCCGTACAAAAGACGTTTCGGAGACGCGCTAAATAACGTGTGATTTAGGATAAATGGTGTTCCTGCACCGCCCGGAGTGCTGAACCGTTGTTCTTTTTTACCGGTTTTTAAAGAAATCCCCACAACCTCGTTTCCTTGGTCAATCCATGCAAAACCGTCTTTCACGAAGGGTTTCGGGAAAATGGCGTTCTTGCCGGCGTATTTCCACAGAGGGGCGCCCGCTTCGGAGTATAGCAGAATTGTTTGGTCCGAAAGCCCCACGAGGAATTTTCTTTCTCCTTGGTCATTAACGATTTGTAACGAAGAAATGGCGTTCTCCATCAAGATTTGAAGAGGAGGGTCTTTCTTTTTCTGGTTGAAAAGATATAACTTGTTTCCGCTAGCTGCGGCTGTAATGGAATCGGTGCTGAGCAGGTGAGAAATCTGACCTGGAATTTTGCGTGTGGAATTTTCCTGGGTTTGGCCGGCTTCGTCGTCAAGAACCACAAGGTCACCTTCCAGGTTGCAGATGAAAATCTCCCGGTCTGATTTGGAATGCAAGAAGGGTACCGAGAATACCTTTCTGGACCAGGCCAGTTTGTTTTCTGGCCTTAATATTTTGAGCAGGAATCCGTTCCATGTGGAAATATAAATGGCGTTTTCGGTTACGTCCATTTTAAAAGCCTTGCCGGGAAGCTGCAATGTAACGGGAGCGACATCCTTGTTTAAATCGTAAATGGAAATGTTGTAGCCTGATGCGATGGCCAATGCGTTTTCGTCGTTTTCGATAACGGGGCTGTTATCCAGGGCTCCGATATATTTGGCCCAGCGGATTTCTCCTGATTCGGCATTGATGCAGAACAGTCTGTCTGCTGCGGGGTCAATGGTGTACAGATATTTCTTGCTGCTAAAGAATTGGGGATAGCGCGTTTTCGGTGAAATGGGAAGCATCGTCACGAATTTAGCCCCGATTGCTTTCCCGTAGCGGCTTAAAATGAGTTGTGTCGTTTGTGGGTTGCTACCGGAAAGCCGTACGGCTTCAGACCATGCCTTTTGTTTTTCACGTTCGTTGTCTTTGTTCTGTTCCAGGTAAAGGGCCTTGAAGAACCAGCCTTCGGCATTGCCGGGTTCCAGCTTAAATAAGGAGTCAAGAATCGGAGGCAGGTCTTCCCATTCTTCGTGTTCGACTATATCTGCCGCTTGCCGCGCAAGAATTTCAGAAAGCAGAATCTTTTTGCCGTAGTAATGGGGCGAAAGAGAAACGAGCTTGCGGTCGCCAAAGTATAGGTACAGGCTTCCATTAGTGTAAATGGGGGCCTGTTCAACGGGCTTGGCAAAGTTGAAATGCCATAGCGGATTCAAAAGGGTGTCTACAGCAGTGATGGCGCCTTCGTCAGAAAATAGTCCAAGGGTTCCTTTGGCAAGTGGGTAAATGGAGGATGCATCGCTCCGAATGGCTTTGCGGGTTAAACCGCTTCTCTTGTCAATAAGCGAGATTCTTCCAGAAGCTTCAAGCAGAACGATTTCTTTTTCAAAGGAAAAAAGACTTTCGATGTTGCTTGCCGAAATTTTCCAAAAGGGGGAGGTCCTTTGCTTGGGATAGTAGGCGTAAAGGTAATTGCCGGATATTAGGTAGAGAGAACTTTTGTCTATCAGAACATTCTTGATGACGTCAAATTGGGCGATGGATTTTCTTGGGGATCCGTCTTCGGCCGAAATAAAGTGAAGGGCATTGTCGGTGCAGTTTAAAACAAATTCGTTTGTCGGTGCAAAGAATCCTTCGGTGACGC
>JAEEGF010864967.1_pt1 | contig 20774 bp, 11 predicted proteins | sample 9134171 | NCBI WGS metagenome assembly JAEEGF01 (sample SAMN16246542, study PRJNA631951) | gut metagenome | biome: gut microbiome; feature: rumen; material: AP-attached | host: Bos | place: Iran: Karaj | collected 2018-10
GAGTGTCGCCTCGATGTCGATTCCATCGACCATCGCCGTTGCAATATTCTGGGTCAGCCCATTCAGGACAGGATCGTGGTGGGTAGCCTTATGCGGCATGCCATCGACACTCACAAGGTCGGTATTTACAGTCTTGATGAGCTTAGCATTTTCTATACCATCGGTGATGTCAAGGATCTTGATGCCCTTGACAACACCCTCCTTGGCATAAGGCGTGACAAGCAAGCTGTGACCAGCATACTTGAAGCATTGGAATCCCACGCCTGTAGCTCCGAACTCATCGCTTAATTGTTTTACATTGGGCGAGGTTCCAGCAATCGCAGTCGGTGTCACAAATTCGTTGATTGTGCCCATGCCGCCGATGATGGCCTTGTCGTCGCCATTGGGCGATATGGCCAAATGCAATTCCTCGCCATAAGCATCCTGCTTGCCCACAAATCCGTTGGAATACAGGTTGTCATGGAACACCGATGACTGCTCGCCATCCACCATGTTGATATGCACCAGGCGCATGTCTAGGGAACTGCCCGTGGTCATGGCTGTAATCAAAATTTCACACTCACCTGTCGATGGGCCATTCACTGCAATGGCATGGCCCACGTTGGCATGATAGTAGTTGCCCGAGCTGGTCGTCGATGTGAACAACGTCGGGTCGCCATCAATGCTGTTCCAGATATAGACTCGCGCCGTGCCACGAGTATAGCCATCAGCCACATTTTCGGCGCCATACTGGTTCTCGGTGAACGACACGCCCACGAGCTTGTTATCGGCCGTGCGGTTGATGGCGTTCAGCGGGCTGAAGAAGCCTGGGCTAGCCTCGGTGTAAATGCCCTGGGTGCTCAGTTCCTTGACGAGTTCCTTGGTGCTGGTTTTAATAAGATAGAGGTGTGGCACCTTGCCGTCGTTGGTGAGCACGATGGTCGAGTCGCCCAGTTGCACCGCATCTTTCACCGTTCCAGCAAAATCGATGGCCTGTTTCGACTGACTGAAGATGAACTCACTGGCCAGCTTCAGGTAGTTGGGCTGTTTGGGGTCAGGATAGTTCTCAAAGACCTCAACAGGAGCAACATAGTCCTCGCTCTCCAGCCATAGCTTGGCATAGCTTGTCTTGTCGGCGGTGACGGTGATGGGCACTTTGTACTCATCGAACAAGGGCTTGTAGCCATCGAGTGCCACATCTAGCGTGTAGTCGCCCGGTTCAAGGTTCTCAAACACGAAGATACCGTTGTACTCGTTGTCGACTGTGTAGGTCGCCACCTCATTGCCGTCCTTGAGCAGCTTGACAACAGCGCCATTCAGCGGCAAGTACACGTCATCAGTGCCTGGAGCGGGGTGATAGTAGGTGTGAGCGAACTTTTCGTGCAGGTCACGCACGGCACCCATGATGTCGCCAGTGGTGAGGCTGGGCAACCCGAAGTATTTCGCGATGCCACGCGCCTCGCGGCGGCCTTCCTGCTGGTCGTAGTCAAAGTTCAGGGCACGGTGGCGCGCAGGCTGATAGGTGTGGTAGAATGCCTCGAGCAGGAAGCCCGGCACGCCATGTTTGAGCACACCCAGATAGCCCGAATACTTCTTGCCGTTGCTGCGCGTGCCTGTCGAATAGCTCCCGTAGAAGCTGATGTCGCCCCGAATGTTGCGGCTCGTCAGCGAGTAGTGCGACTGCGGGTCCAGCTCGCTCATGTAGTGCGAGTCCCACACCGCGCATGCCATCTCATAGCTGCCCTCGACAGCATCGCCGTCATACCCTGCGGCTCCTGTCGTGCCCAGATCATAGCCACGATACAAGACGAGCGGGTAGTTGGTAGTAGTGCCGTCGGTAGCGGCGTTCGAGTGGTCGCTGATGAACATGTCAAAGTTGCCCAGCTCGACCTCCTCGCAGATTTCGGACAGGGGGCGGTTATACATGTCGGCATCCTCGGCACCAGCCACATAGGGCCACGGCCCGTTGGCCAGACGCGAGAAGACGATGTTCTCGCTCTTGACACCCACCTGCTTCAGATACCTGGCTATGCCGAACGCGCGTTGCAGCGTGCCCCGGCCCTCATAGAAGCCCAGCGAGTCGGGATCGGCCAGATTGCTGGTCCCCGGATGCCCCACGGTACTCATGGGGCGGTCATTGGGCCCAAACGAGCCGTGCCCGGGATTCAGATAGATGCGCAGTGCGTCGGTTGTCACCGCCTGCATGGTGCCTGCCGCAATGATAGCGGCCACTGCAAGTGTCACAATCTTTCTCATAGCCGTCATCATTTAGTCAGGTGAATCAAGTAAATTTCTCCCGTCGGCGTCGAGAAGGCGATCTTGCCGCCACCACACTGCGGGTACATCGCAATCACTTCCTTGCCAGTGAGCACCTGCCGATGTCCCTGCAAGTCCACGGCCACTATCTCGCTGCTGACGTATGTCTCGCCATTGTCCTTGTCGTTCATGCCCACAACGATGTTGTCGTCGAGCCATCGGGCAGCGCGCAGCGTGCCCAGTTTTTGGAGCCCCGTGCCGTCGATGTTGCACACATAGGCCGCGTCACCGCTCACGTAGAACAGCACCTTCTCGCCGCCTGGCGAGAGCGACACCCAGATGTAGCGCTTGTCGGCACCCAGCGGGGTCAGGTGGCGGGTCTTGCCGTTCACAGCCACCATCAGTTCATAGTTTTGGGTGGCATAGGCCATGGTAGCTTTCGCGGCCTGGCTGCCGTCCAGTCTCTTGACGCTGGCCTGGCCCTTGTCGACGGTCATGACGATGTTGCCCGTTACCTGCACCGCCTGCAGCCCGCGTGAGGGCGCCGCCAATGGCTGGGTGACGCCCGTCGTGACGTTGTAGTGCTGCACCCCCACCTGGCGCAGCTTCTTGTTGTCGACGCCCACCTGGCGGTAGACGATGTGGTTGCCGTCCTGCGACACGCCCACGTTGTAGCCCGCTCCAGCAGCCGCGCTGATTACACGGCGCTCGCCAGTGGCGAGGTCCAGCAGCGTCAGGCCGCCATGGCACTCGCTCGTCAGCAGCACATAGTTCCCTGCTGGGCTCACCCCAGCCACCTGCGCGGCATCCTCGGGCACCGCCATGCGCTCAATGTGGCTCACCTGCACCACCTGGGCCACACCACTCAGCCCAGCGCACAGCGCACAGGCCAATATCAATACCAATCTCCTCATATCACACATCGGTTAGCGTTCATCACAACAACGGCTAGCCTGGCCATGCAGGCAACGCAAGCCACAACCTGCATACTCGCCAATAGCCATCAAACTTCTTGAAAACTCGCCCCAAAATTATAAATTATCCCCCAATCGGCAAAACAATCGCTGGACAAATAGCAAAATGCTAGCACCAACCGCAATGAAATAGGGAAATATTTGGTTGTTTGCGCAAGAGTCATTAAATTTGCAGTCTAAACCGAGGTTTACTTTGATTGTGAAAGTTAATGACGGTTTGTCATCAGTGGATTTGCTGGGTAAAACAAAACTTGTGACATAATGAAGAAAACAATCATATTTGCGCTGACATTGCTGTTGCTGATGGGCTGCAGGCATCATCGGGCGGTGTCGCCGCGGCTGGTGGAGCTGGACTCGCTCATCGCCGTGGCTCCCGACAGTGCCGCCGCGCTGCTCCAAGCCATCCCCGACGACTCGCTGCCCACCGCTGCTGACCGCGCCTACCGTGCCCTGCTGCTGACCCAGGCCAAGTATAAAGCCGACATTCACGCCTACCGCCTCGACACCATCAACCTGGCGGTAAACTACTATGCCGATGGGCACGACAAGGACAAGCGCACCCGCTCGCTGCTCTACAAGGGCTGCGTGATGGAGGAACTGCCCCAGCTCGACAGCGCCATGTACTGCTATCTTGAGGCCAACCAGTATGCCGAACATCATGGGCAGATGCGACTTCAGGCCTATCTGCTGTTCCGTATTGCACAACTTTACCAATATTCTTATACTGAAGACGACAAGGCCATCGAATACTACCGCCATTCTCTCGGTCTATACCGGCAGACGGGCGACTCGCTTCGTGTGCTGTACTGCCTCAGCGAGTTGGCCGCCCTCTACCGCAATTCAATCCCTGACTCTGTTGTTCCTGTCGCGCTCCAAGCCAGCCGGTTAGCCCAGGAACTGGGCGATGACACCTACTATTGTGTGAATCTCGAGACCCTAGCGGGACACTACTTGTTTGGCGATGATTTGAGGCAGGCAAAAGCACTCGCTCTCACGGCATTGTCCAATCCATCGGTCGCCCCCGCCACCGCGTTGCGTTGTCTCAACACCGCCTGCCAGGCAATGGCGCAGTTGGGCGAAGTCGATTCGGCGCAAGCGATGTTGGCGAGGATTCCTGTCCCGGCCACTGCTGGCGACTCCATTGACTGGATGCGCTCGCAGGCTCTGGTGGCCTATGCCAAAGGAGACTTGCCGACCTATGTGCGTCTGAGCGGCCAAAGGAGCGACATGGCCGACGGTCTGCTGGTCCGTTCTCTTCAACAAAAACTTATAGACATTGAGAAGGATTCACAGCTTCATATAGCCGAGGCCGATAGTAAGCTTGCACAACAACATAGTCGCTTTATTGCCATACTTGCAATAGTGCTGTTTCTGTTAGTTGGTATTGCCTTCGCATTTTGGCAGAAAAGGAAAAAACTTGAGGCCGTCACCAAGCAGAATGAGATTAACAAGTTGTATCTTGAACTGAAAGAGATTTCCCGACGGAGTGAATCGCTGTCCCAGCAGAATAAAGAACTGTCTCAAGAGAATGAAGAGTTACAAGCATTAGCGAAAAAGGTACAGCAAACCGAAAGCGACTTGAGTACCGACAAAGATTATGCTGATCTGGAGAATGAGCGATTTAAGGAAAAGCAGCTATCTAAGAGCCTGGAATATATCGCTGGACTTCTGCACACCTTTATCCAGCAGTCTCACGAGCTTAAGCCATCGGAATTCATGGAGAAATTCAGGAAAGGTTTCCTGGAGACGCCCAATGGAGGGGAGGTTGACTTCTGGTATACGTTGCGTGTTCAGGCCGACCAGGTCCATAGCGGTGCCGTGGAAAAGCTATTGGCAGAGCACCCAGATTTGAACGAGACATTCATCAGAGTTCTATGCATGTCGGCATTGGGTTTCTCAACCGAGATGATGGCAACCTGCCTGCAGCATAATAGTGACTATATTAGGACCCTGAAAAACCGCCTTAAGAAGAAATTGGACATCAACTGTTCGATTCCAGAGTACTTGAAACAGCTCGGCGAAACGCGTTAGGAAACACCTAGAAAAGTGTCCTTTTTAGGTAAAAAATGGCCTTTTTGGGGCACGATTGCGCCCAAGAAAGGTCATTTTTAACATTTTGATAACCTTGCGATTTTTGTAACTCGCTATTAATAAGCTACTTGTTGTGTTCGCTTGATACGGTAAGAAATTTGGATTTTAACAATCTACCATAGTATCTTTGCACTCAGAATCCTGCCCCCACCCTCTCGCCTACGAGAAAGATTTTTCGCACTTTGCGTCATGCTGGGGGAGGTGTAACAGGACTTACGTTTTCATGCAGAGGACTTGCGTTCCTGCCCAAAAACTGATAGAATTTGTGACATGTTTAACCCTAAAATAATAGAAACGATGAAAAAGATATTTACAATAATGTTGTTTGCGCTGGTCTGCGGCATGGCAATGCAGGCGCAGGCCGATGACTACCAGCCGCTGGTAGAGGACGGCAAAAGCTGGGTGGTGACCTATAGTTATGCCCATGGCTGGTTGCCACCTTTTAAGGCAGAATGCTATTACATCGACGGCGATTCGCTGATCGGTTCACAATTGTGCAAGAAGTTGATGCTTCGTGTCAATGACATGGAGAACAATAACATCACAACCTCATTGGATAAACTGATTTATGAAAAGGACAAGAAGGTCTATTACTATTCCGTGGGCGGCGAGGCACTTACGAATCTGCCTATGCTTCTGTATGACTTTTCAGCAAGCATAGGCGACACGTTGTCACTGGGTGGGGTGCCTGATAGCGAAACGTTATGCTTTCAGATTTGGGACACACCTCAACTGAAGTGGGGCAGTGCTTCTTTCAACGGCCAACTGGCGACAGCTTATGACCCAGAACTCACCGAAAGTGATGTTTTTGAAATACGAGAATGTCCATTATATTGCTGGTATGAGTCTATCGGCTCAATTGAACATCCCTTTCTTAAGTTACCTCGGCTTCCAGGCGCGCCACAATTGTTGCGAGACTGTCGTGTGGGTGACAAAGTTGTTTATATGAATTGGGTAGATACCACATTGTTCCCCGATGTGACAGGCGACAGCCAGGTCGACATTGCCGATGTCAACGCCGTCATCAATGCCATGCTGGGTAAGAGCACTACCTTGGCTGATGTCACGGGTGACGGCAAGGTCGACATAAGCGATGTCAATGCCGTCATCAACGTTATGCTAGGGAAGTGATTCATGAAGATTAACTCTGTGCCATGGGGACAGTTCTCTTGTCACGCAGGAATAGGTCGAATGGCAATTGCAAGGCTCAACAAAAAACCGTGACAAAAGAACCGTCCCCCTGTCACATAAATTTGTGACATATTTAACAATAAAATGAAGCAAGTTATGAGAAATATATTTACAATACTGCTACTGGCTCTAATTTGCTGTATCACAGCCCATGCGCAGCTGGCCGACTCGATTGCTGCGAGGATGGCATTGCAGCGCTACACGTTCCCACAGGAGAAGGTGCACGTGATGACTGACAAGCCGCGCTACATGGCTGGTGACACCATCTGGCTGCGCGCCTGGGTGGTGGATGCCGCCACGCACCAGCCCGTCAACGCCAGCCAGTTTGTCTACATCGAGCTGCAGAACCCTCTCGACACGGTGGTCACGCGCATCAAGCTGCGGCAGCGCGACGGCGTGTTCAGCGGGCATGTGCCTCTGCATGCCGACATGGCCGAGGGCGCCTACCAGCTCACAGCCTACACGATGTTCATGCAAAGTCTGGGTGAGGCCTACTTCTTCAAGCGCCGCATTGAGGTGACTAGCCCGCTCGCTACACGTTACGCCATCCGCTCTCAGATGCAATGGGAAGACGATGAGCTGTACATGACCTTGCGGCTGGAGGACCGCCACAATGGCTCACTGTGTAAATTCTACCGTATGGGCTATGTGGTGAAAGATGGCAAGTGGCATCGACGCATGAGTGGTGACGGCGAGGCACGGGTGAAGCTCAAGGGCAAGGAACTGCAGTCACCCGCCATGCTGGTGGCGTTTGACAACTACAAAAAATACCTTACCCTGCCTCGACGCGGCGGCGACTACGACCTGTCGTTCTATCCCGAGGGCGGCTACCTCGTACCGGGGCAAGCCTGCACGACGACCTTCAAGGCGATGTCGAGCGACGGCACCAACGCAGTTGTCACTGGCCGCATCGTCGACAATGCAGGCAATGAGGTGGCAACAGTCGATACCCAGCACGGCGGCATGGGGCTGGTGCGTTTTGTCCCGCAGCAGGGCATGACTTATACCGCCCACGTAGCCGACTCGACGGGCCTGACCAAACAATTTGCCTTACCCACAGTCCGACCCGACGCCACTGTGCTGCACTTGGAGCGCAGTGGCGACACCCTGATGACGGTGCGTGCTGTGGGTGCCAATGCCGAACGTGGCATCATCGTGGTGCAGCAGCGCGGCAATGTGTTGGCTGTAGGACAGCAGGAAATCTCGCTCGACCCGCGCCAGGTGCCCACGGGTGTGGTGCAGGCGCTGCTGCTCGATGACCGCTGGCGGCGGCTGAGCGAACGCCTCTATTTCAACCGCGGTGCGGAGCGTGGCAACATGACCGTCACTACCGACAAGTCCAGCTATGCGGGCCGCGAGCATGTTGTGGCCAGTGTTACCGCCACCGACTTTTCCGTTCCGCAGGGCGACTATGCCGTGTCGGTGACCGATGACCGCTCGGTGCAGCTCGACAGCGCCTCGGCCATTTGTGTCAACCTGCTGCTTCAGAGCGAGCTGCAAGGCCGCATCAACAATCCCGAGTATTATTTTGTGGATGACAAGGCAGAGCGTGCCGCCCACCTCGACTTGTTGATGATGACCCAGGGTTGGCGTCGTTATGACGTTTCCCAAACCCTGCGCGGTCACCTGACAGAGCCGCAGTACCCTATTGAACAAGCCCAGGTGGTGAGCGGGCGTGTACTAAGCGAATGGAGAAAAAGGCCGCTTAAGAACGCGGCGGTGGTATTGCTTGCTCCTGAGCTGAGACGCACTGATTATGCCCAAACCGACTCTTTGGGTTATTTTACGCTGAATCTGAAGAACTTTCCTGACAGCACGAAGTGTGTGATTCAAGCGTTCAACGAGAAAGGCCAGAAAGAAATGAACCTGGAGGTCGATGCCGAGAGATTTCCTGTCATAGCAATGCAGCCCAAACCGGTGTCAGCGGCAATGCAACAGACCCAAGAAGAGGACTATATTGATTCCGAGACATTGAGGGTAAGCACCATTGATGGCATGCGCAACATCATCCTTCGTGAGGTAACTGTGACTGCACAGAAGAACAAGTTGCCAGAAGACATCTACGAAGCAATGGCGCGTATGTCAATCGGTCAGGACAGAATACAAAGCGAAAGCATCACCACCTATAATGAGATATTTCGGAAATTCCCAGGAATACTCATTCGCAACGGCAATCTGTTTTGTCTGCGAACCCGTGACTGGCGAAATCCCAATGGAAAAGTTGTGCCTTTTATGATTGACGGTGTGATGTTCAATAGCGTCGACAACTCTGGTCCTACATCAATTGCCACCCAGAATGCGATGGGACAAATTTCAAGACTGGAAGGTTCTGCCTACATGGCGGTGGAAATTTATGAGCCGCTGATTAATATGGTTGAGAACATGATTCCATTTGATATGGTAAAGCGCATAGACTATCTGGATCCAATGAACTCGTTGGTGTTTGGAAGCAAGAGTGGACTTGTAGTCATTCAGACCAAGGATGGCACAGATCCCTGGAGTTACACCCACAAAGATTTCTTTTTACAAAAAATCAACCCACTGGGCTTTCAGAAACCAGCCGATTTTTACTCACCACGCTACGAAAACGGCAATGACTGCGGCATTGAGCCTGGCACCGACCAGCGCAACACGCTGTATTGGAATCCCAGCATTAGAATGGGCAACGACGGCAAAAGCGCATTCGACTTCTACACCAACGATGACGACAACACCACCTACACCGTCACCATCGAGGGTGTGACCGCCGACGGCCAACTCATCCACACCCGCCACACGATAAAGCGGCAGTAATGTCAAAGTATCATCATAAATCAATTTAGTTATGAAAAAGAGCATTCATTTGAGCATTGCAGCGGTGGCATTGTTGATGTGTCTTGCCAGTTGTGGCGGCGATGAGCCAAGTCCTAACCAAAAGCCAGAACCGGTTGTGAATCCTGAAGAAGCAGATTTCCCAATGCCTGAAGAAAACGAGGCGGTTGACCTCGGCTTGTCGGTGTTGTGGGCTACCTGCAACTTTGGCTCAAAAGGGGTTGCGCAACATGGACGTTATGTTGCTTGGGGTGATCCCACTGGCAAACTATGCTCGGCTGCAGGAATAGATTACACGACATCAAATGGTGGCGGTTACTCTGCATGGAACACCACCAATTATGGCGGTAAACGTCCACCGGAAAACATCAGTGGCACCGACCTGGATGTAGTGACAAAGAATTGGGGCGATGGTTGGAGAATGCCGACAATGGATGAAGCTCGAGAATTGATAGTGAATTGTAGGTGGACCTTAGTTGAGAACTATGGCATCAGGCGTTGCAAGGTTACTGGGCCTAATGGCAACAGCATCATCTTAACACTTTCTGGGCTTCGTGGCGATGATCCTAACGCGACCAATCGTTTTTCGTCTGGGCCTTTTGGTGTCAACATATATGGCTACTATTGGACTGCAAACACATCATCCACCAAGAATCCGAATCGTGGATATTATGTGGCAGATGACATAGTGACTGCTAGCGCACTCTATTTTATTGTTGGCGAGAATCTGGAATATGTAAATCCCAATGGGGTACTAAGTGTAAAAGGCTTTGTTGACCACCTCCGCGCCTACCACATGTCGATTCGTCCCGTGCATGACAAGTAGATACTGGAGGCAAAATAGTGGCCATTGATTCAAAGCAGCAGTTCGGGCAAGTCGTGGTCGGGATGGAAACGGCACAAGTCCACATAGACATTGATGCCCGCCATGATGCCGTCCTCGCTGAACTGCCAGATGGTGTAGTCGCCCTCCCAACTGATGTTGGGTTTGGTATTAGAATAGCGCCCAATGTACAGCGGGTATTTGTTGAACTGCGGCGACAAGTTCTGGTTATAGAAGTCCATGGTCGAGTAGATCATGGGCTTTTTCTTGAAGTGCTGCTCAATCATGTTGGCCAGCACGGTGAGACTGTCGATGAGCTGACTACGCGACCACTCGCCGCGATCTTCCACATCAATCATCGGGATAAGGTCTTGCTGCACCTGCCCTGCAGTGCGCACAAAGTTCTCGAACTGCTGATGGATGGGCGAGGTGGTCGACAGGTAGTGGTAACTTCCCACGAGCAAGCCGTAGTGCTGGGCCTGCTCCACATTGTAGGTGTAGTGAGGCGACTGATAGGTGGCGCCCTCGGTGGCCTTGATATAGGCAAAGCGGATGTCATCGTTGGCGGTGACCTTCTCCCAGTTGATGTCGCCCTGGTGGCTCGATACGTCAATGCCGTCGATCAACGCGCCCTCGCGCCGCGGCTTCACGTCGCGTGCCGACCTGCCGTCGCCCGTGCCGCTGCAAGCAGTGAGCACCATGATGGTCGCCAACATCAGAGCAATATGTCTACACTTGCCTCTCATATCGGCAAAGTTACGAATAAATCATGATAAAAAGACCAAGATTAGCCGAAAATCACTAATTTTGCCGAAAATTTCTCCTTAGTGTGGAAGTCAAGGAACTTTGTGACATATTTTGTGGCAAGGCCCGCACCGACGCGCTGCGGCAACTGCTCGACGGACGCCGTCGAGGCAATGTGGTCATTGACGGGCTCGCTGGCTCGGCATCGTCGGTGCTGTTCTCGCGCTTGCCGCGACGCAAGCAACCCTATCTGATTGTTGCTAACGACCTCGACGAGGCAGGATATATCTACAACGACCTGGTGCAGTTGGCTGATGACCGCCAGGCGCTCATCTTTCCCAGCGGATACAAGCGCGACATCAAGTATGGCCAAATCGACGCGCCCAACGGTATCCTTCGCACCGAGGTGCTCAATCAGTGGTACGCTAGCCCCGTTCTGCGCTGGGTGGTGACCTATCCCGAGGCGCTCGCTGAGCGTGTGGCGTCGCGACAGACCATTGAGCAGACCACCATCGAACTAACGGTGGGGGCGACCGTCGACCAGACCAAGACCGCCCAGCGGCTGCGCGAACTGGGGTTTGCGCAGGTCGACTATGTCTATGAGCCGGGACAGTTCTCGTTGCGAGGCTCCATTCTCGACGTCTACAGTTACAGCAACGAGCTGCCCTATCGCATTGACTTCTTCGGCGACGAGATTGACTCGATACGCACCTTCAACGTCGAGACGCAGCTCAGCGAGGAGCGTGTCGAGAACATCGGCATTGTCGGCAACAATGGCAGCGAAAATGCCACGGGTACTTCGTTGCTCGACTACATCCAACCCGAGACAATGCTCGTGTGCCGCGATGCCCAGTGGCTCGAGAACCGTGTGCGCGAGATTGCCGATGAGGGCATGTCGGCCAGCGCGATGATTGCCCAGGAAGGCGATCAGGGCGCAATGGACAAGGTGGTCGACGTCAGCCATTTTGTCGCTATGCTCCACTCGATGCGCCGCATTGACTTTTGCTATGGCGAGAGCGCGCTCAAGAGCGAGGCACGCATGACGCTGCATTGCTCGCCGCAGGGCATTTATCACAAGAACTTCGACCTCATTAGTGACTCGTTCAAGGATTTTCTTGCGCGTGGCTATCGCATCCTCATCCTCAGCGACAACGAAAAGCAGATTGCTCGACTGCGTGCCATCTTCGACGACCGACACGATGACATCCAGTTTGAGCCCTGTTTGCGCACGCTGCACGAGGGCTTTGTTGACGACGACCTACGATTGTGCGTATTCACTGACCACCAGATATTTGACCGATTCCACAAGTACAACCTCAAGAGTGACCGTGCGCGGTCGGGCAAGCTGGCCCTCTCGCTCAAGGAGTTGAATCAGATTGAGGTGGGCGACTACATCGTTCATGAGGACCATGGCGTGGGCAAGTTTGGCGGACTGCTGCGCACGGCTGTCAATGGCAAGATGCAGGAGATGATCAAGCTCACCTATCAGGGTGGAGATACCATCTTCGTAAGCATCCACTCGCTGCACAAACTGTCGAAGTACCGTGGCAAGGAGGGCATGGAGCCTCGGCTGCACAAGTTGGGCAGCGGTGCATGGAACAAAATCAAATCGCGCACCAAGAGCCGCCTCAAGGACATTGCCCGCGACCTCATCAAGCTCTATGCCCAGCGTCGCAAGGAGCAAGGCCACGCCTACTCGCCCGATGGCTATCTGCAGCAGGAGCTCGAGGCATCGTTCATCTACGAGGACACCCCCGACCAGCTCAAGGCAACACAGGCCGTGAAGGCTGACATGGAGAGCGCAAAGCCCATGGATCGGCTCATCTGTGGCGATGTAGGCTTCGGTAAGACCGAGGTAGCCATCCGCGCCGCATTCAAGGCAGCTGTTGACGGTAAGCAGACTGCCGTACTCGTTCCCACTACTGTGCTGGCGTTCCAGCATTTCAACACTTTCAGCGAGCGCCTGAAGGACTTCCCCGTGCGCATCGACTACCTGAGTCGCGCCCGCAAGCCCAAGGATGTCAAACTGCTGCTCACCGATCTCGCTGCAGGCAAGATCGACATCATCATCGGCACCCACAAACTCATTGGCAAAACCGTCAAGTTCCACGACCTAGGGTTGCTGGTTATTGATGAGGAGCAAAAGTTCGGCGTAGCCACCAAGGAGAAACTCAAGCAGCTCAAGGTCAATGTCGACACGCTGACGATGAGCGCCACACCCATCCCGCGCACACTGCAATTCTCGCTCATGGGAGCGCGCGACCTGAGTGCCATCAACACCCCGCCAGCCAATCGTTATCCCATCCTCACCACCATCGCCACACTCAGCGATGACGTGGTGGCCGAGGCCATCAACTTCGAGTTGTCGCGCAACGGACAGGTGTTCTTTGTCAACAACCGCATCGAGCAGCTCTACAACCTCGAGGCGATGGTGCGCCGCGTGGTGCCCGATGCTCGTGTGGTGGTGGCGCACGGCCAGATGCCGCCCGAGCAGATGGAGCAAACCATTATCGACTTTGCCAACCACGACTACGACGTGTTGCTCTCCACCACCATCATAGAGAGCGGCATCGACATGCCCAATGTCAATACCATCATCATCAACAATGCTCATAGCTATGGCCTGAGCGACTTGCACCAGCTGCGAGGCCGCGTGGGACGCTCGAGCCGCAAGGCGTTCTGTTACCTGCTCGTGCCGGCAGGAAAGCCGTTGACTCTGGTGGCGCGCCGGCGACTGCAAGCCATCGAGAGCTTCAGCGACCTGGGAGCAGGCATTCACATCGCCATGCAGGACCTGGACATTCGCGGTGCGGGCAACCTGCTGGGAGCCGAACAGAGCGGTTTTATCGCTGACCTGGGCTACGAGACTTACCAGAAAATCCTCAAAGAGGCTGTTCTTGAGCTCCGCACCGAAGAGTTCGCCGAGGAGTTTGCCAGCGAGCAGCCTGACACTGAGACGCAGCAGGAGTTTGTCAATGACTGCAGCATCGACACCGACCTTGAGCTGATGTTCCCCGCCACCTATGTGCCGCAGGAGAACGAACGCATCACGCTCTACCGCGAGCTCGATGCCATGGAAACCGACATGCAGGTGCAGGACTTCGAGGCACGACTGGTCGACCGATTTGGCCCAATACCGCCCATGGCGCAGGAACTGATTCGCATCGTCCCGTTGCGGCGTTATGCGCGCCGGTTGGGTATCGAGAAGATTGTGCTCAAGAACGGGCTGATGTACACCTACTTTGTAGGCGAGGAGAACGTGGCCTACTACCAGTCGCCGGCCTTCGGCCGCATGTTACAGTACTTGCAGGCCAACCCCACGCGTTGCAACATCCGCGAGAAGAACGGCCGCCGCTCCTTCTCCATCGCCCAGGTCACCACCGTCACCCAGGCCCTCGACATCCTGCGCCTCATCACCCAGCTCCCCACCATCTGACCCCGTGCGGACGTATTTTTTGTCGCTTATGGCCAAATATAATTGCCATATTGATTATTATTAAGTAATTTTGTGGCGCAATACGTGAAACAACGAACTCCTTGGCTCGACTATGTGCGGTTTTTCAGTATCTTTCTGGTGATACTCTACCACACGCCCCCGCGGATTGAACTGCTCGACGAGGCAGTGATTCTGAATCTGCGGGTGCCGGTGTTTTTTTGCATTTCGGGGTTCCTGTTCAACGATGGTCGCTGGAGTAGCTTTTGGCGATACGCTTGGCACCGTGGAAAGCAAATACTGATTCCCTACGTCTTGTTCTTTGCTGTGTTCTATGGCTTGTGGCTATGGTTCGGGCGTGACATGCTGGGTGGCGCTGATGCCCTTGTCCCAGTGACTCAGCCCATCATCGAGATGCTGTTGGGTGACCCCAAGACCATCGTTGCGCCGTTCTGGTATATTGCTTGCCTGCTCACCATGCAATTGATTTATTACTGGATTGCACGGTTCACACCGAGGCGCTGGATACTACTGGTGTGCGTCCTCATCTCATTGTCGACCTACTGGTTGTCGTGGAACTGGACATGGGTGCGGTTCTGGAACCTAGGCAACGCCTTGCTGTTCATGCCATTCTATGCCTTTGGGCACAGTCTGCGCCCCACGCTCGAGCGGCTAGAGTTCCGTGGGGTGGGGCGGACCCTGGGTTTGCTGGCACTGGGCATTGGCTCGATGGTGGCGATGATCTGGGTGGTAGGTGTCAAGGCGCACGATCCGGGTCTCTACAGCCTGTTGCGCGTGATGTGCGGATTGCTAGTCATTCCCGCCTACCTGTGTGTGGGCAAGTGGGTGGCAAGCCACTGTGGTCGGCGGGCCTTCATCGAGTCGGTCGTGTTGGGTGGTACCATCTATCTGGGACTCCAAAACTATGCCATCGGTATCATCCGCATCGGGCTCGACCACTTGGCAGGTGCTGGCTGGCTCGCCGACCATGTGTGGATGCGGCTCGTCATCGCTCTGGTCGTTATGGCTGCCCTCTATCCCATCTCGGCTTGGATTCAGCGCCATGCTCCCTGGGTTATCGGTCGATCACACACTAAATAAAAAGTGGAGAAAATAGAGAAGGCATCGCTCACATGAGCGATGCCTTCTTGCGGTGCGTACAGGACTCGAACCAGCGACCTCCTGCGTGACAGGCAGGCATTCTAACCAACTGAACTAACGCACCATTTTCTTAATGCGGTGCAAAGTTACTGCTTTTCTGGCGAACCGACCAAATTTTTCGCTAACTTTTTTCGAAAAAACGTCGTTTTTCCCTTTTTTTCTCCAAAAAAGTCATAAAAACGCCCCACAATTTTGACCATCCACAAAAAAGTCGTACTTTTGCGGGTTATTTGGAAAAAAGCCCCCCTTATGAGGGAGTGGAAGCCAGAGGTCAGGACTCGCTGACGAGAGTTTTTAAGGAGCCAGTTCCAGGGTTCCCGAGACCTCCAAGAATTCCGAGTTTTTCCAAGAACATGGAGAAAAAAACAAAATAAAACAATAAAAAAGAAATGGCAGTATTAGAAAAAATCCGTCAGAGAAAGAAAATTCTCGCCATCGTCATCGGTGCCGCACTCATCGCGTTCATCATTGAGGTAGGTATCGAGGCACTCGGCCGCCAGGCCGGTAACAGCACCGCCGCTAAGGTGGGCAATGAGAAGATCGACATCATGGCCTTCCAGCGCCGCGTGGAGAAGGAAGCCTCAGCCGACCAGAACAACAAGAACCAAATGGATGCCGCCGTGCGTCAGCAGCAAGTGCTCAACACCATGATCAACGAGACGTTGCTCAAACAGGAGTACGAGAAGGTGGGCATTGAGGTCAGCGATCACGAAATCACCGAGCTCATGGTTGGCAAGAACCCTGCTCCCATGGTGCAGCAGTTTGCGCAGCAGGTAGGTGCCGAGAGCCCCGCACAGGTCAATGAAATCCTTACCAATCCCCAGAAGTTTGGTGCAACTCCTGACCAGTTGGTTGAGATGCGCAACGAGTGGAACAAGCTTCAGGATCAGCTCGTCGAGCAGCTGCAGATGACCAAGCTGCAGATGCTGGTGGGCGGTGCCCTTCAGGCCAACGACCTTGACCGCGCTCAGATGGCCGAGGATGAGGCTACCACTTGCTACATCACATTTGTCAAGAAGGACTTCGCAGGCATGGATGATGCCAAGTATCCCGTCAGCGACCAGGAAATCAAGGCTGAGTGGGAGAAGAATAAGGCCATGTACCGCCTCGACGAGGAGAACCGCAATATCCACTACATCGCCTTGAACATTGTGCCGTCGCAGGCCGATATCGCAGCAGCCAACAAGGTTGCCGACAACGCCTGGACCGCCCTGCAGAAGGGTGCTGGTATCGACTCGGTGCGCATTCTGGGTACTGTGCAGATCGACACTGTCATGCAGACGCTTGACAAGTTCACCAACAAGAACGTCAAGGACTTTGTGGCAGCTGCAAGCATTGGCTCGACCAAGCGTGACACCGTCATCAATAACAAGCACAAGATGTATAAGCTTATTAATAAGGTGGTGTCGCTCGACTCGGTGAACTACAATCTGGTGATGGTTCCCGGTGCAAAGGCAACACAAGACTCGGCATTGGCGATGTTGCAAGGTGGCAAGACCCCCGAAGAGGTTGCTAAGGCTATCAAGGGCGCAAATATGGTCGAGGACCGTTGGGAGCGCATTTACAAAGCACCCGACTCGATCAAGGGCAAGTTTGCTAACGCACCCGAGGGCTACTTTGTCATGAATAGTAATGACCAGGGAGCAACCCTGCTCAAGGTCAATGAGAAGAAAGCTTCTAAGACTTTCTACACCTTGGCAACTATCAGCTATGACGCTTACGCTAGTCAGAAGACTCACGACGACGCACGCGCCAAACTGCAAGACTTCCTGAACAAGAACAAGAATGCAAAGGACTTTGCCGAGAACGCTGCCAAGGCTGGCTTCCAGGCTCTGCCCGCTACCATTACTCCCAGCACCGCACAGTTGGGTCAGAATCCCTACACTGGACAAGGTATCAGCGATACCCGCAAGGTTATCAAGTGGGCCTTCGACAGCAAGAAGGATCAAGTGTCGCCCATCTTCAGCGACAATAAGGACTATTTGGTGGCTGCTTGCCTCGACGAGATCTATGATGGTGACTACATGCCTTGGAACGCTCCCGAGCTGAAGGAAATGCTCACCAACAAGGTGCGCAACAGCAAGAAGGCCGACGCTCTCATGGCACAGTTCAAGGGCAAGGCTAACAACCTTGAGGGTTATGCTAAGCTCATGGGCGCTCAGGTCGACTCGGCTCAGGTTGTCTTTGCTAGCAACTTCACTCCCAAGCTGGAGAACGAGCCCGGTCTGGCTGGTCGCATTGCTGGTTCGCCCAAGGGCAAACTCGTTGGCCCCTTCAAGGGTGAGAACGGTGTGTATGTCTTCCAGGTCTATGACGTGAAGAAGGACGAGCGCCAGCCCAGCAAGGAAGAGCTTGACAACCGTTATGCACAGCAGCGCGGTGGTGGCATGATCGCTAACCCCGGTGCCATGGCATACATCTTGAGCAAGGCCACCAAGGTCAAACGCTCACTCATCAATTTCTATTGATAACACCTTATTAAATTATAAAAGAACCGCTGATTTTGTAGAAAATCGGCGGTTCTTTGTCTCTATCTCACAAAAAATCACTATTTTTGTGCTTTAATCTAGTTTTCTAGATATTCTAGACAATTTAGAGCCTCTAGATAAACCACGACAACGACAATGACCGAGAAAACGATCAACCAACTGCAAGACGAGATTATCGAGGAGTTCGAGGGCTTCGATGACTGGATGGACCGCTATGCCTACATCATCGAGCTAGGCAACGCCATGCCTGAACTCGACGAGCAATACAAGACACCCGACAACCTGATTGACGGGTGCCAGAGCCGCGTATGGTTGCAGGCCGACTACGAGGATGGTGTCATCAATTTTAGCGCCGACAGCGACGCGCTCATCGTCAAGGGCATCGTTTCGATGGTAGTGCGAGTCCTCAGCGGCCACACCCCCCAGGAGATTCTTGACGCTGACCTCTACTTCATCGAAGCCATCGGACTGCGCGACCATCTCTCGCCCACACGCAGCAACGGCCTGTTGGCCATGGTCAAGCATGCCCGCGCCTACGCCCTGGCCTACACGACACTTGAACAGACTGAAAACGAAACTCAATCATAACAAAAAACTTTAAGAACTATGTTTAAAAATCATCCCAAAGGACTGATTCCCGCCGCGTTGAGCAACATGGGCGAGCGATTCGGTTACTACATCATGAACGCAGTTCTGCTGCTGTTCCTGTGTTCGAAATTTGGCCTTGACGAGGGTCTGGCTGGCGGCATCTATGCCGTGTTCTATGCCGGTATCTACGTGCTGAGCCTGGTGGGTGGTCTCATTGCCGACCGTACCCAGAATTACAAGAGCACCATCCAGTGGGGTCTTGTCATCATGGCCGTAGGCTATGTGTTATTGTCGATTCCCGTGGTGCACTCTGCTGGCAATCACATGTGGTTGCTGACGTTCACTTGCGTGGCTTTGTTCCTGATTGCCTTCGGTAACGGCTTGTTCAAGGGTAACTTGCAGGCTATCGTGGGTCAGATGTATGACAACATGGAGGCTGATGCCATCGCCAAGGGTGTATCGGACGACGAACTCAAGAGCATCAAGGAGCGCCGCGACTCGGGCTTCCAGATTTTCTATGTGTTCATCAATATCGGTGGTCTGATTGCGCCGTTCGTGGCTCCGCTGCTCCGTCAGTGGTGGCTGGGTGTCAAGGGTATGGTCTATGACGCTGGTCTGCCCGCATTGTGCCACCAGTACATCAGCGATGCTGCCAGTATGACCTCTGAGCAAATGGCTAACTTGACTCAGTTGATGGAAAAGGCCAACCCGAGCATGGTGGGCGACATGACTGCCGCAGCCAATAGCTATCTGGAGGTCTTTAACACCGGTGTCCACTACTCGTTCATCGCTTCGGTGATTGCCATGTTCATTTCGCTCGCCATCTTCATGGTGTTCAAGAAAATCTTCCCGACTCCCGCCAAAAAGGAGGCTGCTGCAGCCGTCGAGTACACCGCCGAGGAGAAGAGAGCCATGGCCAAGGAGATCAAGCAGCGCATGTACGCACTGTTCGCAGTGCTGGGTGTTTGCGTGTTCTTCTGGTTGTCGTTCCACCAGAATGGCCAGTCGCTGTCGGTGTTCGCCCGCGACTATGTCATCACCGACACCATCGCACCTGAGATTTGGCAGGCCGTGAACCCGTTCTTTGTGATTGTTCTCACGCCGATTATCATGTGGATTTTTGCCGCACTGACCAAGGCCGGTCGCGCCATTTCCACGCCCCGCAAGATTGTCATCGGTATGTTCATCACCGGTCTGGCTTACCTGTTCCTGATGCTGTTGAGCATGGGTTATGACTATCCCAATGGCGAGGACTTCCGTGCCATGGACATTGCCCAACAGACCGCGATGAAGTCGCAGTGGTGGGTATTGATTGCCACCTACTTCTTCCTCACGGTCGCCGAGTTGTTCATTTCACCGCTAGGCTTGTCGTTCGTCTCAAAGATTGCGCCCAAACACCTGCAGGGTATCTGCCAGGGACTGTGGCTCGGTGCTACCGCACTGGGTAACCTGTTCATCTGGATTGGCCCGGTCATGCTCAATGGCATGCCCAAACTGTGGATGTGCTGGGCTGTCTTCTTGGTCATCTGCCTCGTCGCCATGGGTGTGATGTGGGGCATGGTCAAGTGGCTCGAACGCGTCACAGAGTAACATCAGTCTATCCTAAAGCAAATCAGGCGACCCACATTGGGCTGCCTGATTTTTTTGTGCCAGCTTGCCGAAATAGATATTATGTGTTTTGCTGTCAGCAAAAAAGTTATTATCTTTGTCAGCGATAAAACCAATTCAATGATTAATCTTGAGGATATAGAATGGCGCAAATATGAGCGCTATGATACATTGGGCGATGGCTTCTCGTTCAAAACGCCCTTTGTTGATGGTCATCTCTGGTTCAGTATCCGAGACATTGGGCGAATAGTAGGTGTTGAATCGTATTCAAAACTGAATAAGGTTGAGAAGACAGTGTTGGACTCGGTCGATGGAAGCGAGTCCATCACACTCGGAAACTTTCAATCAGTTCGCTATTATAATCTGCCGACTGCTTGTGCTATTATGAGCCAGCTCGGTAAAACTGATGAGCAGTTTGTTCTATGGGCGCAAGCACAAAATGGTGAAATCCCATTCGGTCAATATGAGGACTATGTACAGCAACTCAAAGATGCTGATCAGGAATACATAGACAATTGCCATTTCACTTTTCTTGACAAGTTGTGGTATATTGGCGAAGGCTTGGAAGGATATGGCCGTTTGATAGGTGGCTGCGACCTGATGATGTGGTATTGGTTATTTTTTAT
>JAEEGF011417525.1_pt1 | contig 20771 bp, 23 predicted proteins | sample 9134171 | NCBI WGS metagenome assembly JAEEGF01 (sample SAMN16246542, study PRJNA631951) | gut metagenome | biome: gut microbiome; feature: rumen; material: AP-attached | host: Bos | place: Iran: Karaj | collected 2018-10
GTTGGCGGCCACGCCTCGGGGATGGAAACGGCCTGCCGCGTCGCCACGGTGTTCAGCCGGGTGCTGTATAGATCCGACACGTAGTCCACCGCCATCTCCTGATAGGTTCGGACCGTGACGGCCGCCCGCATCGTCAGGCTGAATCCGCTGCCGTCCTCTGTGCGGACGGGATGCACGTCCTCCTCCACGACTCTGGCGCCGCAGCTGAAGGTGGCGTTTTCCGGCAGTTCGTCGCCGTCGATGATCTGTGAAAACGGCGCCGATACCTCCCGCCGCTCCAGCTGCTGCGCTTCATTCCGCAGTAGCAGGGACAGGATCACGTCGCCCCTTACCACCAGCTTGTTGCCGAAGCGCTGGCAGCCGGAGAGCTGCAAAAAAGGCCGGTACATCACCAGATCGCCGCCGTCCGATCCGCTCCCCTCGAGGGTCAGCTCCTGGGCGATGGTGAATTCCCGCTCCCAAACGTCTGTCAGCAGGGGCATGACTGCCTGATCCCGTCGCAGCTGCAGGCCCGCCTCCCCCTCCGCGCCGACGCAGAGCCGGCGGGGATCCCGCCGATACCCCTTCACCCGGAATTCCGGGAGAGCCCGCACATAGAGCTTTCTGTACCCCAGCATCTTCGCCTCCAGCAGGAGCAGCCGGCCGTCGGCGTCGATGATCTGGCAGCCGCGTTTGTCCTCCACCCTGCAGGTGAAGGGCAGGGACAAGGTCAGGCTGCGGAGTCCCGGCGCCTCCCCCGACGTATAGAGCACGGTCACCCGGATCGTGCCGCCCAGAGAGAGCCTGCCCTCCGACGTCTCCTTTTCCCGCAGCCACACTCTGCCCACGGTGTCCACGATTCGGGCCAGGTCCGGGCAGTATTCCGGAATGACCGTTTCCATCGTCTCCTCGTGGGTCACCACCAGATCGCCCGACGGCGCAAGTCCGTCAATCGCCTTGAACTTCAACTCCAGTTCCATGATTCAGCCCTCACATTCTTCCAGTACTTGCTGGAAGAATATGAGGGCCGTGGCCGGTTTATTCTCTCATGCCGAAAATCGTCCGCAGCAGACCCCGCAGGATCGCCGGCGGACGCCAGACGATGATTTTCATGGTTACCTCCCGTCAGACAAGAAAAAGATGCCGCAGACGATCAGCAGCATCGCTACCAGAAACATGACAAATCCGGGCGGAAACAGGGTACCCAGCAGGATACCGGCGCCGACGCACAGCGCGCACAGGCCGATGTTTCCGCCGCAGCCTCTCCATCTCATATCGGATCCCTCCCGCACCAGTATACGAAAAAGAGCGCGGCGCCGTTACAGGCTTGCCGCGCTCTCTTCTATTGCCAGTCCTTCAGATCCTTCAGCTCGTTGTGCAGCCGCACGTAGCTCTCATGCCGCCCCCGGGGTATCTCTCCCCGCCGGACGGCCTCCAACACGGCGCAGCCCTTCTCCTTCACGTGGCTGCAGCCGGCGAACCGGCAGCTGCCCAGATATGGCGAGAACTCCGGGAAAGTCTCCGCCAGCCGCGTCTTCAGCTCCAGGTTCAGATCCTCCGTGTCGAAGGAGGAGAAGCCGGGCGTGTCGATCACGTAGGTGCCGCCGCCCAGGGCAAAAAGCTCCACATGGCGGGTGGTGTGACGTCCGCGCCCCAGGGCCTTGCTGACCTCCCCTACCGGAAGGGAAAGCCCCGGTACAAGGCGGTTCAAAATGCTGGATTTTCCAACGCCTGAATTGCCTGTAAAGGTATTCAGCTTTCCGGCTATTGCGGCGCGCAGCGCCTCCATTCCCTCCCCTGTTTCCGCGCTGACGCGGAGTACGGGAATAGCGGAAGCCCTGTATCGCTCGTACAGCTCGTCGCCGGGATCCAGGTCGCACTTGTTGATGACCACAAGCACGCCGCAGCCCTTCAGGACCGCGATGGCGGAGATCCTGTCGATCAGATAGGGATCGGTCACGGGGATGGCGCCGGAGGCGATGACCACCAGCTGGTCCACGTTGGCGGCGGCCGGCCGCGTAAAGGCGTTTCGCCGGGGCTCCACGGCATCGATCATTCCCTCGCCGTTTTCAAGGGGCAGCACCCGCACCAGGTCGCCCACCAAAGGGCTCAGCCCCTGCCGGCGGAATTTCCCCCGAGCGCGGCACCGCAGGATCTCCTCCCCGGTATTCACGTAGTAGAAGCCGCTGAGGGCTTTCTCGATCCTGCCGCCGATCAACCGTTGCCTCCCTCGCCGCCTTCTCCTCCGCCGTCGTTGCCCCCGCCGGGAATATCCTGCGGTCCCTGACTGATCCAGATGGTAACTGTCGTACCGACGGGAACTGTATCGCCCAGATGATTCTGGTCCGTAACGATGCCCGCCGGTTCTTCGCCGGGCAGCTCAACTACGGTAACCTCGAGGCCCTTATCGCGCAGATAGGCGATCGCCTCCTCGACGTTCATGCCGATCACGCGGGGTACGTCCACCATCTTGGGGCCCTTGCTGATGGTGAAGTAGATGACGGATCCCTCCGGGACAGACACGTTGGGATCCAGGCTCTGGCCGATGATGGCGCCCTCGGGATCGTTGCTGTTGACGTATTCGCTCTGCCCCACCCGCAGTCCGGCGTCCTCCGCCTGGCTGATGGCCGACTCAAGACTCAGGCCCAGGAAGGATAGGACCTTCACCATCTTGGTCTCGGGGCCCTTGCTGTAGACGATCGTCACGGCGTCGCCCTTCTTCAGCTCGGCGCCGGCGCCGGGAGTGGTGCGGATGACCTGGCCCTCGGCCTGGGTATCGGAGAACTCGCTCTCGGTGGTGATCTCCAGCTCCAGGTTCATGTTGATCAACTGTGCTTTCGCCTTCTGGTAGTCCTTGCCGATCAGATTGGGCATCTGCCCCTTTTCTTCCTCCGCGCAGATGACCACGCTGATGACCAGATTGCCCTTGCGGGTCCGCCCCGCCGCGGGATCCTGCTCGATGATCTGGCCGGGCTGATACTTTTCGTCCACACGGGTACCGCTCTGCTTGATCTCGAACACGTCCTTGACGCCGGGCAGATTCATGGCCTGCTCGATGGTATAGCCCACCACGTTGGGTACCTCATAGGTGTCGGGATTCTCCTTGCCGCCCATGCCGCTGAAGATCACCTTGAACAGCAGCAGGATCAGCAGCAGGGCCGCCGCGAAGCCGCCCAGGATGATGGCGATGCGCTTCTTGTCCCGCGTGCTGTCGTCCGACTCGGAAGCGGAGCCGCCGGACTCCCCCGTCTCCAGACGGCCTTTTCGCCCGGTCTTGGATTTGACCTCGCTTACCGGGAGGGGCTGCGTGGGCTCGCTGCTGGGCGGCTCGTTCAGCTCCATGCGGATGTACTCCATATCCGTGTTGGGATCCTTGCGGAACTTCTCCAGATCCTCCAGCATGGCGTCGGCGGAGGCGTACCGCTTGTCCAGGTTGGGGTTCATGGCCTTCATGGTGATCAGCTCCAGGCCCTCCGGCACGTCAGGGTTGATGTCCCGGGGCGCCAGCGGCACGGAGCTCAGATGCTGGATGGCTACGGAAACGGCGCTGTCGCCCTCAAAGGGCAGGCGGCTGGTCAGCATCTCATAGAGCACTACGCCGGCGGAGTAGATATCGGACCGGACGTCGATGCGGTCGCCGCGGGCCTGCTCCGGGGAGATATAGTGCACGCTGCCCAGGGCCTCCTGGGTGAGCGTCTGGGTGGCGTTGGCCAGGCAGGCGATACCGAAATCGGCCACCTTGACGCTGCCGTCCCGCAGCACCATGATATTCTGGGGCTTGATATCCCGGTGGATGATGCCCCGGCTGTGGGCGTGGCTCAGGCCCCGCATGATCTGCGTAATGAAATGCAGCGCCTCCCGCCAGTCCATTTTCCCCCGCCGCTCCATATACTGCTTGAGGGTGATGCCGTCGATCAGCTCCATCACGATATAATCCAGGTCGTCGCTGTGCGACACGTCGTACACAGACACGATGTTGGCGTGGGAGAGCTGGGCGACAGCCAGGGATTCATCCCGGAATCTCCTGCGGAAATCCTCGTTTTCCGCCAGATCGCTGCGGAGGATCTTCACCGCCACCAGCCGGTTGAGACGATGACACTTCGCTTTATATACGTTGGCCATACCGCCCTTGCCGATGAGATCCAGGATCTCGTAGCGGTTGTCCAGCATTTTACCGATGTATTGGTCCATCATGACGTCCAATCCTTTCACATGACATTCGAAACCAAACCGGACCTGGTCAGATATTCATCATCAGCACGGCGGTCACGTTGTCCGGCGCTCCGCGCATCTTTGCGAGCGTCAGGAGGCGCTCCAGACAATCGTCCGGCTCTCCGCCGTGGATCACTTCAAACAGGATCTCCTGGTCCGATACGGTGTTGACCAGGCCGTCCGAACAGAGCAGGAGATAATCGCCCTGCTTCCACTCCACCGGGAAGGTGTCCGGCGAGACCGCAGGGTCGGGCCCCAGCGCCCGGGTGATCAGGTTGCGCTTGGGATGGTGCCGCGCCGCCAGCGGCGTCAGATCGCCCCGCTCCACAAGATTCTCCACCACGGAGTGGTCCCGTGAGATCTGGATGATCCCGTCCCGTGTGATCAGGTAAGCCCGGCTGTCGCCGATGTTGCTGACCATGACGACCTCGTCCCTGGCGACGGCGGAAACCAGCGTCGTGCCCATATGCTCATAGCCGGGCGTCGTAAGGGCCGTTTCCCGGATCCTCCCGTTGGCGATGGAGATGGCGTCCCGCGACAGACGGCTGATCTGCTCGGCGTTGGTGGCCAGCATCAGGGTCTCCTCCATCCGATCCAGATAGACCTCCACAGCGATGCTGCTGGCCACCTTTCCGCCGGTGGTGCCGCCCATGCCGTCGCAGACCACGGCGACCGTATAGGGCCCCATGTTCCGGATGGCGTAGGCGTCCTGGTTCTCTTCCCGTACCAGGCCCGTATCGGTGATTCCCCATATCCTCATAGCAGTTTTCCTTCCTCTTTCAGAGCCTTCCGGCGAAGTTGGCCGCAGGAGGCGTCTATATCACCGCCCAGGCTTCGCCGCACGGTGGCGGTGACGCCGTGGGATTCCAGTCTCTTTTGAAAGGTCGCGACCCGTCTGCTGGGCTTCAGCGGGCTTTCCGCCACGTCATTCAGCGGGATCAGATTCACGTGGCCAGGCATGCCCTGGATCTTCTCCGCGATCAGATCAGCCTGCCAGTCGTGGTCGTTGAGGCCGTCGATCATGGCGTATTCGAAGGAGATCCGGCGCCCGGTCTTCTCAAAGTAGCGGCGGCAGGCCGCGAACAGCTCCTCCACGTCGTAAGCCCGGTTCACCGGCATGATCCGGCTCCGTGTCTCGCTGTCCGGCGCGTGGAGGGAGACGGAAAGCGTCAGCTGCAACCGCAGATCCGCCAACCGGTCGATCCCCGGCACCACGCCGCAGGTGGACAGGCTGATGTGGCGCATGCCGATGTTCAGACCATCGGGATGGTTTACAAGCTCCAGGAAGCGAAGCACATTGTCCAGGTTGTCCATGGGCTCGCCGATCCCCATCAATACGATATTGGAGATCTCCTCCCCGGCGTCAAGCCGGGTGAACAGCACCTGATCCAGCATCTCCGACGGCGTCAGATCCCGCACCTTGCCGGCAATGGTGGAGGCGCAGAAGGCGCACCCCATGCGGCAGCCTACCTGTGTGGAGATACACACCGTATTGCCGTGGTGATAGCGCATCAGGACGGTCTCGATGCAGTTGCCGTCCCGCAGCCGCCAGAGGTACTTCATTGTGCCGTCCAGCCGGGAGACCTGCTTCCGATCCGCGACAGGCGCCGTGATATAGCAATCCTGCTCCAGCTTTTGCCGCAGGCTCCGGGAAATGTTGCTCATCTCCCCGAAGGAGGTCGCGCCCCGGTGAAGCCAGATAAAGATCTGTTTTGCCCGGTAAGCCGGCTCGCCCAGGCTCCGCAAGTATTGGGCAAGCTCCTCCTGCGACATGGATTTGATGTCTATCATATTGTTTCCTCAGTCTTTTCTTCGCATACGGCAGATGTAAAAGCCGTCCGTCCCCTGCCGCTGGGGCCATAAGGTCACCTGGCCGTCCACCCGGCCGATGGGACCGGGCAATTCGAAAGGCTCCCGGACAAAATCCGGATGCTGCGCAAGGAATTCGTCTGTTACGGCCTCATTCTCCGCCCGCAGCACCGTGCAGGTGGAATAGAGCAGCGCACCGCCGGGGCGGACGTAGGAGGCCGCGTTGGCCAGGATGGCCCGCTGGACGTCCGGCAGACCGGCCAGTTCCTTCGGATCCTTATAGCGGATATCCGGCTTTTTCCGGATGATGCCCAGGCCGCTGCAGGGCACGTCCGCGACCACCAGATCCGCCTGTTCCCGCCATGCCGCATGGGGCTCCCGCCCGTCGGCCAGCGCCGTGCGGACGCTGCGGATCCCCAAGCGGGCCGCGCCGTTCTCCAGCAGCTTCAGCTTGTGGGGGTGAATATCGCAGGAAAGGATGTCTCCCTCGTCCGCCATGTCGATGGCCATCGAGAAGGATTTGCCCCCCGGCGCGGCGCAGACGTCCATCACCCGGTCTCCGGGCTCGGCCTGCGCCGCCAACACCGCCAGCCTGGCGGCGGCGTCCTGCACCATGAAATGCCCTTCCCGGAAGGCGGGCAGGCTTTCCATATCGCCGGCGCCGGACACCAGAAAGCAGCCCTCCAGCCAGGGATGCCGCTCCAGTTGGACCTCGGCCTCAAGCAGCTCCTTCTCCAGCTGATCCGGGGTGACCTTCAGCCGATTGGTCTGGATGGAAATGGGGATGATTTCGTTGTTTCCTCGGAGGAAGCGCTCCGTTTCCTCTGGGCCGATCGTGTCAAGGATACGCTGTACCAGCCATTGGGGATGGCTGTACTGCACCGAAAGCCAGGATGCTTCGGAGTCAGCCGGCAGAGCCGGCAGGGACTGCCGGCTGGCAGCCAGCTTCCGGAGCACGGCGTTGACCAGGCCGGCCGCTTTGGGCCTCCCGTGGCGCTTGACCATTTCAACAGCCTCGTTCACCGCGGAATGAGCGGGCACCTTGTCCATAAAGAGGATCTGGTATGCGCCGATCCGCAGGACGTTCAGAACGACCGTTTCCAGGTGTCCGGGCCGCTGTGAGCAGTAATGGCCGATATAGTAATCCAGCAGGATCCTGTTCTGCACCACGCCGTATGCCAGGCGGGTGGCAAAAGCCGCATCGCGGCTGTCCAGGCCGTTCCTGGAGATAGTGCGCTTTAAGCTGCCGTCAGACCAGGCGTTGGCGCTGGATATCTGCATCAATACCTCCAGCGCGGTGTCCCGCGCCGTGGCGATCATTTTCTCATTCATTGTTCCGTCCGGACAGGATGGCCGGCCAGGTAAGCAGCCGCCTCCATGCGGCGCCCCCCCTCCGGCTGCAGCTCCGTGATCAGAAGGCTCCTGCCGTCGCCGCAGGCAACCTCGATCCCCTTCTTACTTGCGGACAGGATGGTGCCCGGCGCTTTGTCCGTGGGCGCCCCCGCTGCCGTGCGATATACCTTGACGGTGGCGCCGGCCAGCTCCGTCTTGGCGCAGGGCCAGGGGATCAGACCCCGGACCTGGTCGTGGATCTGTCGGGCGCTCCGTGTCCAGTCGATGGAGGAAAGCTCCTTGCCCAGCATCGGGGCGTAGGTATAGGCGCTGTGATCCTGCGGCGTTCGCTTTGCGGTGCCGTTTTCCAGCCGGCGGACAGCCTCGCTGAGAGCCTCCGCCCCCAATTCAGCCAGACGAGCTGTCAGCTCCAGGGCGTCCTCCTCCGGGCCGATCTCTGTTTCCCTGCTGAGGATGATGTCGCCGGCGTCCAGTTTCTTCGCCATATACATGATGGTCACACCCGTCACGGTTTCGCCGTTCAGGATGGCCCAGTTGATGGGCGCCGCGCCTCTGTATTTGGGCAGCAGCGACGAATGGACGTTGATGGAGCCGTATCGGGGAATATTCAGCACCCTTTCCGGCAAAATCTGACCATAGGCCGCCACGACGATCAACTCCGGTGCCAGGCCGCGCACCAGCTCCGCCGCCGCGTCCTCACGCATGGAAAGCGGCTGGAATACCGGCAGCTCCAGAGATATGGCGCACTCCTTCACCGGGGAAAACGTCATTTTGTGTCCCCGGTTCTTCGGCTTGTCCGGCTGGGTGAATACGCCGCAGATCTCGTGTCCGTCCGCCGCCATACGCCGCAGCGACGCCACGGCGTATGGCGGCGTGCCCATGAACAGGATCTTCATTCGTCAGCTTCCTCCTGCTCCTGCTGGCGGATAAACTCCTCCAGTTCCTCGCAGCTCATGAGATGATCCGTATGCTCCACAAAGAGATGGCCGTCAAGATGCTCGATCTCGTGGCAGAAGCAGCGGGCGGTGAGCCCCTCGTCCTCCACCTCAAACCAGTCGCCGTTCCGGTCCTGAGCGCGAACGCGCACGATATTGGGGCGCGTGACGATACCGTACTTGCCGGGGACGCTCAGACATCCCTCCAGGCCTGTCTGTTCCCCCTCCTCGGCGACGATCTCCGGATTGATCAGTTCAATGATCTCGTCGTCCTCGTTCATCACGACGCAGACGCGGCGCAGCACGCCCACCTGCGGGGCCGCCAGGCCCACGCCGCCGCTGTCCAGCAGCGTCTCCTTCATATCGTCCAGCAGCGTGTGCAGACGGGTATTAAAATCCGTTACCACGCGGCACTTCTTCGTCAGGCATTCCTCGCCCTGTACGACGATCTTTCTCAAAGCCATGTTCGGTACACCTCAATCCATTCGATTACAATCTGTATAAATGTTCATTTTGCGGTTTTCGCTGCGCTTCGCGAATTCCTTCATAAAAGCGGCCAGCAGCTCCCGCAGCGATTTTTCGTTCCGCCCGATCACCGTAATGCGGTAGCGGAAGCGGTTGTTCACCTTCACAACGGGCGCGGGAGCCGGCCCGATGATTTCCAGATCCAAAGCGTCGTAGGGCGGCCGCGCTGCCGCGCGCCGCAAGCTGTCGATCAGCTCCGCGCAGGCGCGGCGTACCTCCGGCTCCTCCGGCCCCGCCACCGTCATGACAAACTGATCGGCAAAGGGCGGATCGCGGCGGATACGGCGCATCCGGATCTCGCTTTCATAGAAGCTCTCGTAATCCTGCCGGGCAGCGGCCTGGATCACGTCGTTTTCTGGCGTATAGGTCTGTATCACGGCCCGACCGGTCTTTTCGCCCCGTCCGGCCCGGCCCACCACCTGGGTCAGCAGACTGAACGTCCGCTCGGCGGCACGGTAGTGGTCCACGTACAGGCTCTGATCGGCCGCCAGAACGCCGACCAGCGTCACGTTTTCAAAATCCAGCCCCTTGGCGACCATCTGGGTCCCCAGCAGGATCGGGATATTTTTCTCTTCAAATTCACGCAGCAGCTTCTCGTGGCCAGCGCTGACCGTATCGGCGTCCATCCGCAGGATCTCCACCCCGGGGAAAAGCTCCCGGAGCGACTCCTCTACCTTCTGGGTCCCGATGCCCAGGTGCTTCAGCGGGCTGCCGCACTCCGGACAGGCCTCCGGCGCCTTTTCCGAATGGCCGCAATGGTGGCACATCAGGCGCTCGTTGGCGGAGTGGTAGGTGAGATATACGCTGCAGCGGGGACAGTGCGGCACGTAGCCGCAGTTGGGGCAAAGGAGCTGACGACTGTTGCCGCGGCGGTTCAGGAACAGAATGCTCTGCTGACCGCAATCGATGTTCTGCCGCAGTTCCCCGGCCAGGATCCGGCTGATCACGCCGGTGTTCCCCTCCCGCAGCTCCCGTCGCATATCGGCCACCAGCACCTGGGGCAGCCGCTGCTCGTTGAAGCGTCTGCGAAGCCGGGTCAGCTGATAATCGCCCTGCCGGGCGTGATAGGCGGTTTCCACCGTAGGGGTGGCCGAGCCCAGCAGAAGGCGGGCGTCCTCCTGCGCGCACCGGTATTTAGCGATATCCCGGGCGTGGTAGCAGGGCGCGGTCTCCGACTCGTAGGACCCCTCCTGCTCCTCATCCAGCACAATGAGCCCGATGTTCTCCAGCGGAGCAAAAACCGCGGAGCGGGTACCGAGAACGATGTGGGCCTCCCCCCGGCGGATCCGCTTGAACTGGTCGTATCGTTCCGTCATCCGCAGACCGCTGTGCAGCAGGGCCACGTCCTCGCCGAAGTATGCGGTGAAACGGGCCATCATCTGCGGCGTCAAAGCGATCTCCGGCACAAGGATCATCACGGTCTTCCCGTGCTTCAGCAGCTCCTCCGCCAGGCGGATGTAGATCAGGGTCTTTCCGCTGCCGGTCACACCCTCCAGGGCGGTTACGCCGGCCTTTCCGGACAACGCCTGCTTCAGGATCTCCGAAAAGGCCTGCTGCTGCTCGCTGTTGAGTGTAATGCTCTCTGCCTTTACAGTATAGTCGCCGGCCTGGATTCGGTACTCCTCCTGCTGCCAGAGCCGCAGGATCCCCTGTTTTTCGAGGCTGGCGAGGCCCTGCCGGGTCACGCCGGTAAAATACGTCAGATCCCGGAGCGACGTGTCGCCGGCCGATATCAGCAGCTTGACGGCCTCCACCTGGCGCGGCCCTTTGCGCCCGCCCTCCTTCATGCGCTCCAGCGCCTCCTCCGGAGAGAGCGCCAGAGCGGCCATGGTGACGACCTTGTCGCGGATCTTGCGGTCGCTCTGGGTCTCAGAGGTGATCAGGCCCTTCCTGGCCATCTGCCGCAGCAGAGATACCACGGAGTCGCCAAGTCGTTCCCGCAGCTCGTCTGTTTCCAGCGGTCCCTGCGACAGAAGGGACAGGACCGTCTCTTCCCGTTCTGTTGTCTCCCGGCTCATGGCATCGCCGGCCGGCTGCCAGATCTCCCGGTAGCGGTACCAGACGGCGGCCGGGAGAATGGTGCGGATCGCGTCATAAAACGTACAGAAATACCGCTGGCGCATCCATAGCGCCAGCCGGATCTCGCGCTCCGTCACAATCGGCTCCTCATCCACCAGCTCCCGGACGGCCTTCAGCGGCTTCGCCGGGACCTCTTTACGGATGGACAGGATCAATCCCTCGCTGACGCGGTTGCCCCGACCGAAGGGCACCAGCACCCGCTGGCCGGGCAGAGCTTCCTCCGGCGCCAGATAGTCGTAGGGTTTGTCGATGGCATAGGTGGCCGCAGCGACGGCTATTTTTGCGATCTGCGGCATGGTCGACTCTCCCTTCTTCGATCTCAGGCGTCAGTTTTCGTCGATGTGGGTATTGATGGTGCTGGCCTCAAACTTGCCCTCAGCCACCTCGTTGATGGCCATGGTGACGGGCTTTTCGGCCAGGTGCTCCTCGTTCTTCTCCGCCTCCTCGGCGATCTGTCTGGCGCGGCGCGCCACCACGTTCACCATCATGTAGCGGTTGGGAATGTGCTCGGTCAGTTTATTCATAGCGGGATACAGCATCATAGTCGTTTACCTTCCAATCTGCCTTTCGGCGATAATGTTACGTTATTCGCGTTCAGCGGCCTTCGATCAGGTCCATCCGCTCGGCGGGGCGGCAATGCTCCGCCAGCAGGATCGCCCGCAGCTCATCTACGGCGCCTTCCACTGTGTCATTGATGACAAAATAGTCGTAGACGCTGGCGGATTCCAGCTCCACCTTGGCCCGCAGAAGCCGCTTCTGGATCTTCTCGGGCGTGTCGGTGCCCCGGGAGGTCAGCCGGCGCTCCAGCTCCTCCCAGCTGGGCGGAGCGATAAAGATGCGTACCGTTTCAGGCCGCTTGGCGCAAACCTGGCCGGCCCCCTGGATCTCGATGTCGAGAATCACGTCCTTGCCGGCGTCCATGGCCTCATCCACGTATCTCTTGGGCGTACCGTAGAAGTTGCCCACGTACTCGGCGTACTCCAGGAACGAGTCCTCTTCGATCATCCGGCGGAACGTGTCGGCGCTGATGAAATGGTAGTCCTTCCCGTCTTCCTCTCCCTCCCGCGGCGGGCGGGTGGTGGCGGAAACGGAAAAGTACAGGTCGTCCCGGCCCTGAAACAGGGCTGCCAGAACGGTACTCTTGCCCACGCCGGAGGGGCCGGAAATGATAAACGTCTTTCCTCTTCTGTTCAAATCTCTTCCTCCAAATTCTCTATTGTCAATCCCATGCGGGGCGCCAGCTTCTCCGCGGAGAGCGCCGACAGCACCACGTGGTCGCTGTCCATGATCAGAACGGACGCGGTCTTGCGCCCGTAGGTGGCGTCGATCAGCATGCCCCGGTCGCGAGCCTCCTGGATCAGGCGCTTGATGGGCGCGCTGTCCGGGCTGACGACGGCCAGCAGCCGCTGGGCGGACACCAGATTGCCGAAGCCGATGTTCACAAGCTGCATATCGTCCTCCGATCCGTCACTCGATGTTCTGCACCTGCTCCCGGATCTTCTCCACCTCGGCCTTCATACCCACCACGTCCTGGGTAATGGCCAGATCGTTGCACTTGGAGCCGATGGTATTGCATTCCCGATTGACTTCCTGGATCAAAAAGTCCAGCTTCCGGCCCACGGGCTCGTCGCCCTGCAGCATATCCCGCAGCTGCGAAATATGGCTCCGCAGGCGCACGGTCTCCTCATCCACCGCGATCTTGTCAGCGAAGATGGCGGCCTCCGTCAGGATGCGGCTCTCGTCGATCGAGGTGGATTGGAGCACTTCCCGCATCTTATTCTCCAGCCGCTCCCGGTATGCGGTCACCGTCTGGGGGGATCGCTCCTCCACCTTGCCGACGGTGGCTTCGATGGTGGCCGCGCGGCCCAGGATGTCCTCCGCCAGCTTCCGGCCCTCCGCGGCGCGCATGGCGTTGTAGGCAGCCAGCGCCTGATCCAACACGGAGCAGATATCGCCGGAGATGGTCTCCAGATCCTCCTCCGCCTTGGTAACGGTAAGGACGTCCGGGAATTTCGCCAGCGTTACCGCCGTAACATCTCCCTCCAGGCCGAAGGTATCCCGCAGTCTGGTAAGGGCCTCATAGTATCCCTTGGCAAGCGGCTCGTTCACCGAAACGACGGCGACGTCCGCCGCGCTGGTATCGATGCTGACGAATACGTCCACCTTTCCCCTGCTGATGGCCTTCTGCACACGGGCCTTGATGGCGTCCTCCGCAAATACGTAAGAGCGCGGCAGCTTCACGGTGCAGTCCAGATAGCGGTTGTTGACGCTGCGCACCTCTACGGTGATGTCTCGCTTGTTTTTCGTCTCCCTCGCCCGGCCGTAGCCGGTCATGCTCTTTACCAATCTTCTCTCCTCCTTCTCCGATCAGCAGCAGCAAAACATTCCGCCGCCGGTCAGACAGTTGATGCAAAGCAGTGTGCTGCAAAGGCGGCTGCAGTTGTCGTTCCCGCACCCGGTGGTCGTCATGGCACGATATCCGTCCGGCTGATAGGCGCTCTGCCGGCCTTCGATCACGTCCAGCGCGTGGCGATACTCCCCGTTGTCCGGATCCAGCTGGACTGCCGTTTGAAAGTATCTCGTCGCTTCGTCCATCCAGCCCCGCCGATAGCAGACGCTTCCCTTGAGGAAATGCCACTCGGCGTCCCGGTCCGTTACGCCGTTGAGCAGCTCCTCCGCCAGGTTCAGATCCCCCTGGTTGATGGCCATGCGCACCCGCTGGTACGTGGGATATCCCCCGTAATACCCGCCGCCGTAGCTGCCGGAGGAATAGGTGCCGCTGTACCCGCCGCTCTGACCGTAGCTGCCGCTGCCGTGGCCCTTGCGCTGGGCCTGGATCGCCTCATACGCCTCGTTGATCTCTTTCATCCGCTCCTGGGCCAGGTCGGCCAGAGGGTTGTCGTGGTAGTTGTCCGGGTGATATTTTCGAGCCAGACTCCGATAGGCCTTTTTGACTTCCTCGTCGGTGGCCGACCTGGAGATGCCCAGCACCTCGTAGGGATCACGCATATGCAGATCCTGCCTTTCTTACGGTTTCTCTCTTTCTTTTTGCCTGTGAAACGTGCCGTTCAATACGGCGGCTCCAACCAGATAGAGCCCTGCATATACGACGCTCTCGATCACAGCCCGGTATTCGCCGAATTCGGCCAGCTCGAAAGCCGCCGCCATCATGCGCACGGACTGATCCAGCGTCTGTCCCAGCTCCGCGCGCCCCTGTTCCGTCAGCACACCGTCCTCATGGGGATACCGCAGCGCCGCCGGATTGTAGCTGCCGCATCGGAAATCCTCTTTCAGATCGTCCGCCGCGTCCACCAGATAGATCCACCTGCCCAGATGATAAAGCAGCTGCTCCAGTACCCGGCGCCGCGCCTCATCCGGCTCCCCGACGGCTGCATAAGCCAGCAAACGGGCAAAGCAGTCGGCCGGTCTGTCCACCGACGGGCAATTCTCCTTTTCCAGCCGGGACAGCTCGTCCAGCCTGGCACTGGTATTGGCGTCGAAATCCGGCTGCCGCAACGCCGCTTTCCCATAGGCACGCCGAAGCAGCAAGGCCGCCGCCCGGTATTTCAGCCCCTTCCAAAAGCCGTGATCCGCGATCCCGTCCTGTATCTGCCACCACAGCAGGATCACGCTCAGATCCGCAGCCGTGTCCAGTGCCTCGCTTTGACAGGCGCAGGGCCGTTTGCGGATGGGATGCACGATACAATGCCGGGCGGCGCTGTCGCAGCGAGGCCCCAGCAACATGGCCAGGAACGTAAGATCGTAGTTGAGGAACAACCTGGGGATGAGCCCATACCGCTCTCCCAGCGTGTGGCACAGGCCGCAATAGGCCGCTTGGAACCGATCCCGGTTCTCCTGATCCAGCTTGTCCAGAGCCGGACGCACGTAGCCGAACATATCAGAATACCCGCAGGATCGTATAGGTCAGCGTCTCATGCTTCCGGGCATACCGGTCGTATACGACGCAGGGAATGAACGACAGCGCGGCGGCGGCAATGGCGATACCGTAACGCACCGGCTCCGCCAGCCCCGGGGACAGGAAGTATCCCAGCAGAAAGCCCGCCAGCGGCAGGATGTATACCAGCATCACCACGCCCAAAAGCTTTTTGGTGCTGCTCTCCACAACAACCTTCTGCCCGGGCTTCGCGTCCGGAGCGTTCTTCGCCCGGGCATAGACGGCGGCGCCCGTCATGCCGCAGCCGGCGCACTCCTCGCAGTCATGGCCGCAGGCAGATTTACGGGGAACGGAGATCCGGGCGTAACCGTCCGGAAAGACCTCCTCCACCGTTGCGATTTGAGTCATACCCTTCTCCTTTCGGGAGGATCATCCGTTTCCGGCTTCGCCGGATTCGCCGGATTCACCGGTCTCACCGGGCTCCCCGGTGGCCGGCGCCACCTTCACGATGATCTGGTAGCCTCCCTTTGCGCTTACGTTCTCATAGCCGGAGATCTGTACCGTCACCGGAACGGTATAGTTGCCCGCCTCGGTGATCCCGGACAGGTCGGCCGTCACGATGACGTTCTCCGCCTTCAGGGCCTCGATCTCCTTGGTGAGGCCCCGCAGCAGAATATTCAGGCTCTCCGTTACCGCCGTGACCTGATACCCCTCCGGCGCGTCCGGCAGGATGAAAGCGGCTACGTTCACGGTCCTCTCCGTTACGCCCGTAACGACAATAGTCGCCGTGGCCTCGGATCCGCCGCTGACCATGGTGGTGCCGGCCGGGACCGGGATGGTATAGACGACTGTCTGGGAGGCCTTCAGATCCTGGAGGTAGATCTCGCCAAGCAGGATCTCGTCAATGGTGTCCAGAACCGCCTTCTCGCCGGCAAGAGTCACGCTGCCGGGCACGATCGTGCAGTCCATGGTGTCTATTGTGGAGCCCGGCGTCTCGATGAAGTTGATCCGCAGGGGGACCTCCTTGGTGGTATATACCGGCATAGTCGCCTGGATCATCTTCGTGCTGGTGCGTATCCGTTCGTTTTCAACGGGTACGTCGTTGTAGTCGTACAGCGTGTAGGCGATGCCCTGCACCACCGTTTTGGAGGCCCCACTCACGTCCAGCACGATCTTGGCGTAGCTGACGTTCAGCAGATCGTCCCGCTGTCCCCGCAGGGTCAGCTCTGCGGGATCCAGCACGACGGTTTCCCCGTAGAAGCCGGAGGCCAGCTCGCCCTCTATCTCGCAGACGACGGGAACGTCCTTGGTATACAGCTCTCCCACCGTTACAGTGACGGTATAGGCGCTGGCCTCTACCTTCAAGTCGTTGCGGGATACGTTGTCCGGAAAGACCACCTGGTAGTTCAAGGCCTGAACGCCTGTTTCCGTGATGGAGGACGTGTCCGCAACGATACGAATGGCGTCCTTGTCCAGCTTCCACAGCTCCCGCCGCGGGCCCTCGATCTTCAGATCGAGCGTGGTGTCATATCCGCTCAGGAGCATCAGGCCGCGGTCGGCCAGGATGCTGTTCTCATAGGCGAATTCAACGGGCACGTCGCGCACCCGGGTCTTCACGGTCGTGGCCTGCCCGATATCCACATAGATCCAGAGGGCAATGGCGGCCAGGATCGAAATGACCACCCGAAGGGTCATGCTGGCTTTAGTTTTTTCCATTCTGATCCGCCCCCTTTCTCAGGCTTTTCAACTGCTTCAGCAGGCTGGAGCCCTGGGTCGCCGTCTCGTCATCCTGCGCGGGCATCAATTCGTTCCGCAGCAGCTTGCTCAGCGTCTCCGGCATCAGATGCCGCTTCAGCATGCCGCCCAGGGCCACGGAGATGGAACCGGTCTCCTCCGATACGATGACCACCACCGCGTCGGAATTCTCGCTCATGCCGATGCCGGCCCTGTGCCGCATTCCCAGATCCCGGCTGAGATTCGTATTATTTGACAGCGGGAGCATGCATCCGGCGCCCAGGATCCGACCGTCCCGGATGATGACGGCGCCGTCGTGCATGGGCGCCTTCACGAAGAAGATGTTCTTCAGCAGCTCACTGGAAACCGCCGCGTCCAGCGTGGTGCCGGTGCGAACGATATCGTCCAGCTGCAGCTTCCGCTCAAAGACGATCAGCACGCCCGTCCGGCTCTTGGACATCTCCGTACAGGCGATGACCGTCTGATCGATGGCCTGCTCAAGATCCGTCGCCCGGATCTCCGGGGAAAACAGCTGCCAAAGGCGGATATTGCGGGCGCCGAGATTTTCCAGCAGCTGACGGATCTCGGGCTGGAAAACGATGATCAGGGCCAGGACGCCGAACTCAACGATATGCTTCAACAGATAGTTGATGGCGTTGAGCTGCAGCGCCTGACTGACCCACAGAGCCAGCAGGAAAATCGCCACGCCCTTGAGGATATTCTCCGAGCGCTTGCTTTTGACCAGCTTCAGAAGCTGGAAAACCAGATAAGCGATGATCGCCATATCCAGCAGATCCACAGGCCGGATCAGCAGTAAGTATCTCCCAATATTTTCTAATACAGACAAAACCTTTTCCATCGGCAAAACCTCTCCGTCTGCACATACTTATAGATGCTATCTATTATATAAAAAATATTGGGAAATTGCAACAAAAAAAGTATGTCTATTGTGTTACTTTCTCACGAAGCATCCGCCGCAATCTCACGACAAACCGTTCGACCTGGTCTGCCGTATTGAACGCGGAGAAGCTTATCCGTACGGTTCCCCCGTCCAGCGTCCCGGCGGTGCGGTGGGCCAGCGGCGCGCAATGGTATCCCGCCCGGACGGCGATGTCTCTGCCCGCCAGCGCGGCGGCCAGTTCCTCGCAGTCCCATCCCTCCGCGCGAAACGACAGAACGCCGGCCTGCTCCGCTTCATCCGCCGCCCGCCACACCGCAGCGCCGGGAATCGTCTTCAGCCGATCTGCTGCAAGAGCCAGGAGCCTTCGCTCATGTGCTATGATCCGTTCCGGCCCCGATCTCTTTATAAAGCGTATCCCCTCCAGCAGTCCGGCGATACCCGGCATATTGTGGGTACCCGCCTCCAATCGGTCCGGCAGCCAATCCGGCATCGTCTGGCGCAGAGAGTCGCTGCCGGTCCCGCCATACAGGATCGGCTCCGCCTCCGCCCCGCACAGCAGCAGTCCCGTCCCCTGTGGGCCGTACAGTCCCTTGTGACCCGGCATGGCGATAAACGCCGCTCTCAGCTCATCCATCCGCACAGGCAGGGCCCCGGCCGACTGCGAGGCGTCCACGATCAGCGGCACGCCGCGTTCGCGGCATATTTCCGCTACCTCTTCGATCGGCTGCACGCAGCCGAAAACATTGGAGACGTGGTTGCAGATCACCGCGTCTTCCCTGCCGGTGATCGCCTCTCGAAACGCGGCAACTGACAGGTCCCTGCGAAAAGGCGGCACCTCCGCGACAGTCACCGCCGCCTCCAGCGCGCAAAGCTGCCTCGTCACCGCGTTATGCTCATAACCGGAGATCACCACGAGACCGCCTCTCCGCACCAGAGAACGCACGGCGATGTTCAGCCCGTGGGTGGCGTTGGCGGTAAAAATCACGTTTTCCGGCTGACCCGCGCCAAAAAGCTCCGCCGCTTCCTTTCGGCAGCGAAAAGCGATTTCCTCCGCCGCGCGGGCGGCCGCATGACCGCCGCGCCCCGGCGAGGCCAGGGTGCAAACGGCTCGGGCGACAGCCTCCCCTACCTGCGGCGGCTTCTCCAGCGTGGTGGCCGCCGCGTCAAAATAGATCAATCCGCCACCTCCCTGTATCCGCCCTCCGTCGCCGTAAAAACAGCGGAGGGTCGCTGTCCCGCTTCCGATAGGCGCGCCAGGGCGGCAGCCCGCTCCCCCGCGGGGATCCGCAGCGCATAGCTGCAGCCCTTGTCGGAAAGTCCGACCGGCGCCCGGGACATAGCAGCCCGGATTCCCGCCTGCCGCAGAAGCTGCAGCATGTGCTGGGCCTGCGTCACGGAGCGGGCGATCAATAGATCCTGATCCATAGTATCCCCCCTACAGGGCAGTCTATGGCGGCATACTTCGATACGTGAAAAAGCGGACCACGGCGTCACAGCCGTGGTCCGCTTCCTTATGTTTTTTTGCCGCTCAGAGCGCGGGGTCCTCAATCCGCTCGATCAGCGCAACCGCGTGGGCCGCCATACCGCTGCCGTCACCTGTGAATCCCAGACGCTCTTCGGTCGTGGCCTTCACGCTGACGCGGGACAGATCCACCTGAAGCGCGGCGGCGATGTTTTGCCGCATCGCCTCCCGGTAGGGGCCGACCTTGGGCCTTTGGGCGATCAGCGTAGCGTCCACGTTGACCACCTGCCATCCGTTCTCTTTCAGAACGGACGCCACCCGCTCCAGCAGCAGGATGCTGGAGATGTTCAAAAAGGCGTCGTCCTGGTCGGGAAACAGGACGCCGATATCCCCCAGAGCCGCAGCGCCGAGAAGAGCGTCCATCACCGCGTGAACAAGAACGTCCGCGTCGGAATGTCCATCCAGCCCAAGCTCCCAGGGGACGGAAACGCCGCCCAGGATCAGCTTCCGACCCGGGACGAGCCGGTGGACGTCGTATCCATGTCCGATCCGAAGCCCTGTCATCTCTTTTCCTGTCCTCTTTTCTTCAGGATCGCCTCCGCGATAAGCATATCGAGCGGGATCGTAATCTTGATGTTCTCCGGATCCCCCGGTGTCAAGTAAACTTCCTTGCCAAGGCGCTCCACAGCAGCACAATCGTCAGTCACCGTCAATCCGGCTTCAATAGCGGATTCCAGCGCCGCCTTCAGGATATCGATCTGGAATACCTGGGGTGTCCGAACGGCAAAGAGCGTGCTGCGGTCCGGCGTAGACTTGACCCGGCGATTCTCGTCGGTGAATTTGACCGTATCCGTCAGGGGTACGGCAGGGGCCACGGCAAAGGTGGAGCTGCCCAGCCGGACCAGCTCGTCGAATTCCTCGGACCGAATCAGCGGCCGGTTTCCATCGTGCACAGCGATCAATTCGGCGCGGGGATCGGCCTGCAGGCATCCGGCCAGAACCGATTCCATCCGGCTGCTGCCGCCCTTGACCACCTTGACTGCCTTACGAAGGCCGGCGCGGCTGCAGAGCTCCGCCACCTGTTCCAGCGTGTCCTCTCTGGTCGCCACAACGATCTCGTCCACACGCTCGACCTGATCCACGATGCAGAGTGTTCGCATCAGCACCGGCGCGCCGCACAGATCCATAAACAGCTTGTTCCCGCCGTTCATCCGTTCAGAACAGCCGGCCGCAGGGATGATTACCGAACAGAACGGACGGCTGCGATCCCGCACCCTGCGGATCTTATCCAAAATTTTACCCATACACTCTCCTGTTAAGCCCCGAGCAGCATCATCTGGTCAATCCTGCGCTCAGTTTCTTTATAGTCGGTATCCTCCACGAGGACGATCTCGGAGAGGAAGATTTGCTTGGCGCTGTGCAGCATCTTGCGCTCGCCGTTGGAGAGACCGCGCTCATTGTCGCGGTGCATGAGCGCCTTGATCACCCCTGAAACCTCCAGCAGATCGCCGCTTTTGATCCGTTCCATATTCTCGCGGTAGCGGTGGTTCCAGTTGGCGGTCATATCGACGCCGAGCCCCGGGATCTGCGCGATGACCGCCTCGATCTCCGCCTTGGACAGGATCGGCCGGATGCCGATCATGTCGCAGTTTTCCGTCGGGATCTTCAACGTCAGCCCGGAAATGGGCATTTTGAACACGAAAAAGTGGACCAGCTTGCCGCTGATCTTTTCTTCAACGATGCTTTCGATCACGCCCGCGCCGTGCATCGGATGCACGATGCGGTCCCCGATTTGGTACCTGCTTCTGCCCACCTCCCTTCTGACGCAGCTCCCCCATGCCCGTCAAATTGATGCAAACCGCACAATAACCCATACATAGAATAATG
>JAEEGF010115613.1_pt1 | contig 20768 bp, 16 predicted proteins | sample 9134171 | NCBI WGS metagenome assembly JAEEGF01 (sample SAMN16246542, study PRJNA631951) | gut metagenome | biome: gut microbiome; feature: rumen; material: AP-attached | host: Bos | place: Iran: Karaj | collected 2018-10
AACAAAAGTGAATGCTCATGAACAGGTGCCTATACATTTTTTCCAGTGATTTTCATGAAAAAATCAGAATTTTGAAATGCCCCCTCGCGATTGCAAAATTGGTGGTGACTGGTATAGTAGTACGATTCCTGCATTTCTGGCTGTCGTAGTTAGAAAATTGTGGCAGGAATTGTAGAGAGAATTCATTCCAATTCAAGGAAAGGGTAACATGAAAAACATTTTAAAGCCGATTTTATGCGTTGCCTTCGCAGTGTTGATCACTGGATGCGCAACAATAACATCAACCCCTTATGGTGCGCTGGAGGGTGTCAAACTCGAGGGAACAGACGGAAAACCATCTGAAGTTGTCTTTATTGAAAGCACAGGCTTCTATATATTATGGGCAGTTCCACTTTTCTCTGGAGACATCAGGTGGAACAGCGAGAAAAAGAACATAGAAGGTGGAGTCTCGTTTTTTAAGGATCATTTGAGCCTCACAAACCTGCAAAATGCCATTACAAATTACGCCGACAGCCGCAATTGCGATCTGGTTGACGTCATCTACAATGATACAAATACATCCTATGCAGAAGCAAGCGAGACTGGTCTCATCGGAGCTTTATTCGGTTCCTCGACGATTAACGTTTCGGCTGTGCTAGTCCCGAAAAACAGTGACAAGGAAGGCAAGTAATAAGGAGATATAATCATGAAAATGGCATTTATAGTCGCAATGGTAGCCTTGTTGCTTGTAGGATGCAGTTCATACAGCGAAATAGCACGCTGGAATTCTCCAGTTACAATTAACAACGGTGAGGTTCCGCTCGCAACTTTCGCAACACAGAATGTCTCATACCAGCTTTTTGGCATGATTCCGATTTCTACTGGTCGCCCTTGGACAAGCGGTGACGAGGACATCAAATACAATTTCGACGTCCGTCTGTTTGCCAATGAGGCTACGTTGGATAACAACTTTGTCTCGCTGAAGCACGCACTGGATCGTGTGGGATCGCATCGCATAACCCAACTCCAAGTGTCGGAAAAAGAAGATTGGAGCCTGATACTAATAAGGTGTCACGTTGTTAACACAAAGTGCATAATCCTCAACGACAAATAATGGCAGAGGTAATTTCTAAACTATAAAGAAATGCACATTGACATGAACTCATTGGACAAGGCAATGGTATAAGAAGCGGCTCTCAAAAACTCATCAAGCTTGCAAATTTTCAAGCCGCATGGCGGCGACAGGAATTTAGCCGTGGGTGAAGTGAGCGTGAAAGCGCGAACGCAACCCACGGTAAAGCAGTAAAATACGTATAGAACCACGTTAGTGGTGGCAGGAATATTGTGCAAAATGGTCACGTGATTTTTGAGAGCCGCGTCATGTAGTTAAAAGAGTGAATTCCCCATCTGACTTTTAGTGCATTTTGAGCTGGTTTTGAAATCATCGTGATAATCAATCGGCATTTGGCCTCCCAAAATATGTGGTAGCCCAAATGCCGATTTTTTTGTACTTGCGTGGGTTGCGCCCGTTGGCCGCAACCAAATAGTCAATTCGGTCTTTCGTCTAGTTGTCTAACGTCTTTTGCGCGTCTCATGTCTCGCGTCTCACGTCAAACCGCTCAATGGCAACGCCATGGAGCCCCATGGAGGGAGAGTGACATGAGACGCGAGACGCGAGACGCGAGACGAGCGGAGACAGGAGACGTTAAGACGTTGGACAGGTGATGTAAGACGATGAGACAAGAAAAGATGAAAATCTTTTCAGTCTTACGGGATGTCGTTGAGCTTGATGACGTCGTAGTCGGGCAGCGGGGCAAGGGGCTGTGAGGGCAGGGTCTGATACCAGTAGGCGACGGAGACAAAATCGTCCTTCCGGCAGACGGACTCTCTTTGTTTAGTGCTATAATCGATCCCGAAATTCTGCACGGTCACGCGGAAGCTCTTCTTGAAATACACTGGATCTGGGATGTGCCAGCGATAGGCCATGAAGCGGTTCGGGGCATAGAGGCGGCACATTCGGTACGAAATGCCGTACATGCCGCAGAAGGGCCCGGAGAAATCATGGTACTGCCGGAGTTGATCCGCTCCGAAATTGAAGGAGCCACAGAAATAGTCCTCCGTGCCCGTATAGTTCAGCGACGCGTTTGTCTCGCCGTCGATGAACATCTTCACTTCGCCTTCACACCAGCAGGCCCCGTCGTTGACTTCGATGCCAAGCGACGTCCCGACATAATGGCCCTGGCCGTGGATGTCATCAATGATTGTATAGACCTGCTGCTCGGGAACAGGTCTCGCCGAGCGATAGGAGGCGTGGAAATACACTGTGTTTTCCGGAAGGGGCTTGCGAATTCCTGTTATCATCCAGTAGAGAGGCCAGCTCCTCTTGCCGATGTTGGTCACCGTGATTCTGCAGTGTTTTCTGAAGGGCATGGGCCAGAAGCAGTTCAATCCCTTGTAGGCCGTCACAAGCACGGGTATCGAGTTGAGGACAGGGAACTTACGCGTGTGGTCCTGCGTCACGCCATTGAACGGAAATCCGAAAAAGGCGCAGAGGGGCGATTCCACGGAGGGATGCTCCTGGCCGTCCCAGTAGATGCGGAGAATGAAGTCGGAGCCGGAATAGCCCCCGCACCACCAACTACGGAGTTCCGCAGGACCTTCGCAATCCACAATGGTGGCGGTTTCGCCTGGGGCGATTGAGAGGCTCGCCGAATCCTTCATCGTCGGGTGGTCTGGCTTGCCGCCGCCACGCGCTCCGGTCGGGTTTTCGGCCGAAAAGGCGAATGTCTCGTAATCAGCCGTCGTTGCAAGTCCTTCCAATGGATATGACATTCTATAGTGTTTCCTCTGATGTAACGATTTAGAATCCCACCCATATAAGGCTCTTCACCAACGCTTAAAATAATGACACAATATGGCTTTGCAAACTGCCATGGGCCGAAAATTTATGGCGGGACTACTGCGATATTCTTGGAGTGGCTATTGGCGCAACTAAATAGTCAAAAGTGGCTGTCAAGATGTCCCTCAAGGTGTCCCTCGAGATGATATTGACATATCTGGCCTTTTCAGAAGCACCGATTGAAATGAAATTTTCTGTTCACCGAAGTATTTGTAGATAATGGTCTAGCCGTTGGTTCAGGTAGGTGGCAAAGAGCATCGCCATTGCTTCGCGTTTCTTTCCTGAATGCCAGGCGTCGAATGCCGCATAATACTTGGCACGGTCTGAAAACTTGATGTCTATGGGAGGAAAGCCGGCTTTCATCAATTCCAGATTGACCAGCAGGCGTCCGGTTCGTCCGTTACCGTCAATGAAGGGATGAATGCCCTCGAACTCGATATGGAAACGAGCCAGCCGTGGCACCAAATTTTCCCCAGAAGAAAGATATTCCTGCAGAAGTTGCTCCATTTTAGGCTGGATGAGATAGGGCTGGACTGGGGCGTGCAAGGCACCGACAATGCGCACGGGAACACGCCGATAGACCCCACGGTCTTCCGGCTTGTCGGAAAGCACCAGATAGTGAATCTGGCGGATGAGACTTTCCGTCAATGGAGCCGGATTGCTGACCTGCTCGCAGATGAAATCAAATGCCTGCCGATGTCCCACGGCCTCCAAATGGTCCTTCAGTGGCTTGGCTCCCACGGTCAAGCCTTTCAGCACGAGACTGGTTTCCTTCAACGTCAGAGTATTCCCCTCGATGGCATTTGAATTGTACGTGTATTCAATGACGAACTCCTCCCGCAGGCGTTCCAATTCCCCCTGTGTCAAAGGACGACAGGCGTCCAGCTGGCGTTTTTTGGCCTCAATATCTTTCAACAGAGCTGCGAGCGTGCGCTTGGAGCGCATGTCTTCAGGTTTAGGGGTATCATCTGGAATCTGCCAGCTGTGATTGACCATCGTCGCATTGGCGACGCGTCCGGAGTTGCATAGCAGCCGTACGCGTCGTTCGGAAATCTTCCATTGCCTTGCGGCTTCTTGAATTGTCATCATCGTGAATCCTTTTTTCGGAATGAAATCTCATAATCGGTATAATATAATATATAAATCGGAATGTTTCAACGGCGATGCTACAAGTTTGCCGAAGGCACTGAGTAATCACACGTTGAGTATTTTCACTATGGAGAATCTGTGGAGAAAAAGGGGGCAATTAGCGTTCAAGACAAGCCTCCCTTATGTCCGTTATAATATTTCAAAACCATAATTTTTCTACTGAATGAGTTTAAAAACTACGTTTTCGAAACTACATTAAGGCAACGCTCTGTTCCCAAAGCGTTCACACAAAACATTCTTTTTGGGAGGTGTGGTCCGCGGAGCAGGGAATTGTACATATGATCTACCGTCGTGAGGAGAATAATGAAAAACAACAAACCACTTTCGGAAATGACGCTTGAGGAATTGTGGGAACTTTTCCCAATTGAATTAAGCGAACATAATCCCGAATGGAAAAACTGGTATTATGAAGAGAAAGAGCTGCTTCTTCGAGTATTTGGCAGCAAGCATGAAAGGATACGGCATATTGGTAGCACAGCGGTTGAAGGACTGCTGGCCAAGCCTACCATTGATATTCTTCTGGAAATGCCTGAAAATGTGCCGCCAGAGTCAATCCGAAAAATGGCTTTGGATTGCGGTTATACGGTCATGATGGAAATACTTGAGCCCGAATACCGTCTCGATCTATGCAAAGGCTATACGCCGCAGGGATTTGCTGAAAGAGTCTTCCACCTGCATATTCGCCGAATCGGCGATTGGGACGAGCCCATATTCTGTGAATACTTAAGGAGGAATCCTGATAAAGCACGCGAATACGCCGCTTTGAAAGTCAAACTGCAGAAAAAGTATCGTCACAATCGAGATGCATACACGGAGGCCAAGGGGGATTTTATTCGAGCATGCGTGAAATCCGCCAGGGAACAGAAGTATTGCAACAGTACAGTATGATAATTGTGCATTGAAGCGTGAAAATACTCACTTATTTTGATGTGACCGTGAACTTCTTCGCATTCTTCGGTATATATCCGTGCGTGGAGCCCTGGTACCAGACAATGCTCTTGTCGGGAGTCGCCAGTTCGTTGTAGTAGATGGCGAGGCCTGAGGGCGGGCAGGTGTAGTCGCCAAGACCAACGCGAGTCACTTCGACCTTGCACTTCGTGCGACGTGCGTGGAACGTGATGTCGTAGTAGTCCAGCGCGGGAACGTATTCTAGGGGGAAGGTGCTCCGGAGGCGCTTCAGCAAGGCCCCGCCGCCAAAGTCGCAACCCCAACTGATGCTCGGGCGCGCGAGGGTGACATCAGGATCGAGACCAGCCGCCCAAGAGGTCTGTAAACCGCCCTGGCTGCCGCCGCTCACGACGAGAGTCTTGTGGTCCCACTGGGGCAGGCTCTTCGCGTACTCTAGGGAACGCAGGACGCGCAACACCATCCCGTTGAAATAGGCAGTCTCGGGGTTGGAGTTCTGCACGGGGTCCGTCGCATAGATCTTGCCATTGGACTTGAGGCTCTCGAAGAACTTGTTCAATTCCTCTTTGCTCACGCCCATCGGCTGACCGTGGGCGTTGATGGTTATATATATTGAATTGCCGTCGTTCGGGGCTGGTTTCTTCTGCTCACTAGTGCCGTAACCTGCATACGAGGCGGAAATCGGGACCTTCGCTTTCGGGTCCTTCGGCACGATAATGTACCCCGTCATTGGACGCGGCCCCGGGCACGTAATTGAGATCTGGTACACTTCGCTCTTGGCATTCTCGGCAACCTTGATGTGCTCCAGTTCTTTGATCGGAACCTCTGCCAGGCGCTTCTTCTGCTTCGCCCAGAACTCGTCAAAGTCCTTCGGCTCTTCTGCCGCGGTCTTCAGGTTCTCCGGATGGACGCAGGCGCCACCATCGAACACGCATTGGATGGCCTTGCCTTTGCTATCCTTGTCCGGTGTGGTGCAGACGACACCGTGATGGTCCAGCAAGCGTGCCTGGATGCGGACAAAACCGTCCTTTTCGGTGGAGGTCTCGATGATATACTCTCCCTCGGCGGGAACCTCGATCTTTCCCTTTTCCGTGATTCCATCATCGCCCGTGCGCGTCCAGACAAGTTGCAGCGGTTTCTCGGGAAGCAACTGCTGCTTGTTGAATCCGATCGTGATGACGAACTGCATCTTCTCGCCTGGCTCGTACGCCCATTTCTCCGTGATGCCTGAGATGCTGATTTTCTTCGTGTTAAAGATGGTTTCCGGATCGACATCCTTGATATTCTCCATCTTCGCCGCAATGACCATACGCGAAGACTTGTAGTTCCTAGCGCTAGAGCTGAGGGACCAGTCGGGATTCGCATTCGGATTCGTCGACGGATTGTTGCCGATGCCTAGGTCGCAGGTGGACCCGGCGTTGAACTTGTTGAACGCGAAGACGGTCTGCTGATGCTCGAAATTATGCAACTGCATCGAGCCATAGCCGCCGTTATTCGAGGGGGAATCGCCAAAATCATACTTGGTGTCGGATGCGCCAGGGACCTTCTTGGCGTTGCCTGGACCGTAGTTCACTCCCCAGAATTCGATGTTCCCTTTCGGGAAGAATCCGCTCTTGAAGCCTTCCACATTGGAGATCGCGAACAAATTGTCCACCTCTCTTGCGTTGACGATGTCGACCGTCGGCACGCCATAGTCCTCGAACTTCTGGCTGAAGGCTTCAATTGTCGCGAAAACCCACTTGTCCTGGTCTTTGGCGTCCTTGTACTGCAACCAGAAGGCCACCTGCTTGATATCGCCCGTCCACTTTTGGGAATTGTCGACCGTGTATCCTTTTGAATTATAGGTGCGTGGGTCGAAGTCGTAAATCACGCGGAAGTCCTGTCCTCCTGGCGTTATCGCCTGAAGTTGCTCGAAGTCTGCGGGGACCTTCGACAGAATCGCCTGTGCTTCCGGACCGCCAGCCTGAATCTTCTCCATTGCGCTCTTGAAATCAATCCCCTGCGCGGAAACCAGCGCGGCACCGAATATCATAGCACACAACAGCGTGCTCTTCAACAACTTCTGCATTCTATTCTCCTTGGTTTGGGAAACGCGGGAACCCGCACGAACATGAAAACAATTCGCCTGCACAATCAAACAAATCTTCTCCTTTTTCAGGATAGCGCCTTAAAAAATAATGGAAGAATTCCGGAATACAAATAAAAACTCCCATCTCCTTGTGCGCGAAAGGATTCTCCGTTTTCCCCCAGATTGTGTTCTGCGGCGGAAGACGGATCATTATAGATATTACCAATGAACAGCCATAAAGCCATTTGTCAGGAATGCCGGACGACTTTTATGCGTTTAAGACAAATTGTGATTGGAATTTATTCTTTCTGTGATATATTATTGGAAAATAGTCCGCCATTTTCTTCAGTCTAGTCAAGTGAGTATTTTCAAGATGAATTTATCATAATATTCGATAAAAATGACACCACTCAATAATATTTTACATAACTAAATAAACAGATATATAGGATACTGACAATTTTAGATAGAATATATACTCCTCCATCCAAAAAAAGAATGTATTTTCAAAAAAACACTTTTTCTCAAAAAATTGACTTGAAAAGGAGAAAAACGGTGTTATCGTTTACATAATTAACATAAATAATTAGTCAATTCCATTCATCTAATGATGGCTATCAGGGGTGAAGCACATGAAGAAGGTGCTCTTAGGAGAATACGATGATAATTACAGTTTGAAAATATCCATCAAACACCTTTTCAAACTCTATGAACGCATGATTGCCGCGGAGGAAAGAGGAAATGAGTAAGCCAAAATTTGTTTTTGATATTCTCTTTGATTCGGACCTTCCATCTTTCTGTAAAGACAAGAGTCTTGCTCCGATAGATAAAAAGAAAGTGCTCGGTCTTGCGAATGGTTTTGAAAGCGAGAAATGGTGCTCTACAAAATTCCACCAGTTCATATGGAATAATATTGCAGAGACAGCTTTGACAAAAGATGAGCGAGAGGCTTTAATAGACAGTCCAGATTCGTTAACGATAAGGGCTGCCGAAAAATTAAGGTTTGCCTCAAATGGGGACAAGGGGCAAGGGGGAGAAATCGCAGAAATCTTCCTGTATGGAGTGATGAAGCACGTTTACAAAGCGCTTCCGGTCGTTCCAAAAATTTATTACAAACAGAGTGTCCAAGATAATGCCAAGGGTGCAGATTCCGTTCATATCGTACTTGATGATAGCGAAGCGGGGTTCTCGGTCTGGTTTGGGGAAGCCAAGTTCTATTCAGATATTCAAGATGTTCGCTTTGATACAGTGATTGACTCTGTGAGGAATGCGCTGGATGACAAAAAATTAAAAAAAGAAAACAGCATCATCCTTGGCGTAAAAGAACTTAAAGACTATATAACAGAGCAAGAAATGCTTGAAAAAATAAGGCGTTTTTTGTCGGCAGATGCATCGCTTGATGATTTGAAGCCACTCTTACACATCCCGATATTGTTGATGTATGAATGTAAAATCACCGCAGAGGCAAACGAATATACGGAAAAATACAAAGCAGATATAATTGAGTATCAGAAAGATAGGGCGGAGGCATATTTCAAGAGGCAAATCAGTAAACTGAAAGATATTTTTAAGTATCAGGAAATTCATTTCCACCTTATTCTCTTTCCGGTTCCTAACAAGGAAAGAATTGTAGATACCTTTTTGAAAAGGGTTGCGGAAAGAAAGGAGGCGGCAGAAAATGATTGACTACTTTGAAGCATGCCGCGGAATCTGCGATTTATTGGACAGCGGAGATGAGGGCGCTGCTCGCAATTGCCTTATAAAATTGCTGGATAACTTTGAACAAAACCGCTCGCCCTACAATCCACTTGTCAATCACTTGATTCGGGAACTTGGTTTATATCCGTATATTGAAGAGGAAAATGCCGATTGGGAAGACCAGTATGTCAAGCAATTATTTGAAGCCAATATTGGCGGCGGTAAAGTCGCGACACTGCATCGTGAGCAGTCAAGATTGCTCAAAGCATTGCTTGATGGAAAAGATTTGGCCATCAGCGCCCCGACAAGTTTTGGCAAGAGTTTTGTTATAGATGCCTTCATTGCCATAAAAAAGCCCACAAATGTTGTAATTATTGTCCCCACCATCGCATTGACCGATGAAACACGGCGTCGTTTATACAAAAAATTCGCGCGTGAGTATAAAATCATAACGACATCTGATGTCCCATTGGGGGCGAAGAACATATTCATATTTCCGCAAGAGCGTGTTTTTGGGTATGTTTCCCTGCTGCCGGAAATAGACATACTGATAGTTGATGAATTTTATAAGGCAAGCCCGAAATTTGAAAAGGAACGTTCTCCGGCTTTGCTGAGAGCGATTTTAGCATTAACCCCCAAGGCAAAACAGCGATATTTCTTAGCTCCAAATATTGACGATATCCCGAAAAACATTTTTTCGAGCGGCACAGAATTTCACAAGATTGACTTTAATACGGTTGTATTGGAACTTCACGATTACCACGAAGAAATAAAGAAAACACCAGCTCGTAAAAATGAGATTCTGCTGGATATTCTTAATAATAACAAAGGGAAAACGCTTATATACGCAGGGACATTTATTGAAATAGAAAACGTTTCAAATTTGCTTATATCTAAATCAGCAGAAGTACCAGACAATACGCGGTGTAATCAGTTTGCCGATTGGATATGCAAAAACTATTGTGATAACTGGTCGCTGCCAACGTTGCTTCGCAGAGGAATTGGGATACACAACGGCAGGTTGCATCGTTCATTAGGTCAACTACAAGTTCATTTGTTTGAGGAGAAAGATGGCATTCAAAGGTTAATTTCCACATCATCAATTATCGAGGGCGTGAACACCTCGACTGAAAATGTGGTCGTTTGGAGGAACAAAAATGGGAAAAGCAAATTAAACAATTTCTGTTTCAAAAATTTAATCGGCAGAAGTGGGCGCATGTTTAAATATTTTATCGGCAATGCCTTTATATTAGATGTACCAGAGCCAATCAAAGACGAAAATTTGATATTGGATATCCCTTCTGAAATTGAAATACACATAGATACCAATAATGAATCATATGAATTAAGCCCTGAACAGATTGCGAAGATTATCTACGCAAAAGAAGAAATTGCAAATGCTCTAGAAGTCGATGATTTAGATGAGTTTATTAAATCAACACCATTCCAAACAACTAATGGTGCATTAATTAAAGCTATGGCAACGAAAACAAAAGGCTCTGATATAAACTGGAATTGCTTGTATTATCTCACCACGCCGGCCCCAGAAAATTGGACTCATTCACTTTTTACCGTTATTGATTTTCAACGTGGCATATGGAGTACTGATATATCAAAGGTCGTTAATTTTACAAAGGTCATTGCCAATAATTGGAATAAGACAATCCCAGAGCTACTTGACGATTTAGAGGATTTTGACATTGGAATAAATGAATTCTTCAATCTTGAGCGTGACGTAACATTCAAGTTGACCGCATTGTTGAATGACTTGAGTATTATCCAAAGACGGCTACTAAAGGATAAAGCGGTAGATATTTCAGCGTTCATAAAAAAAGTTTCTCACGCATTTCTTCCTCCAGTGGTTTATCAACTTGAGGAATACGGCTTGCCGCGGATGATTTCGCGAAAAATTCATGATTCGGGAGTTATAGATTTTGAAGACAATGATTTGACTCTTCATGGTGCTTTGGACAACTTCAGAGCCATCGGACAAGATAATTTATTGCAGCGAGTTGCTGGGCTTGATGACTTTGACCAGTATATTATACGTTACTTTTATGAAGGAATCTCGTTGTCGTGAGGGAAAATGTCATATCAAACCGGGGAATGAAAACATGAGCAACGAACTTAATCAATTCAATACAGCCTTGTATGGAGCTATCCGTCAGGTGCTGGAATCGGCGCGAAAGAGTGCTTATAAGGCGGTCAACTTCGCAATGGTGCAGGCATATTGGCAAATCGGCCGGCTTATCGTGGAAGATGAGCAAAACGGAGAAGCCCGCGCCGAATACGGCAAGAAAGTTCTGGACGAGTTGGCCAAACGTCTGACCGCTGAGTTTGGGAAAGGCTTTGATGCCAGCAATCTGCGCTATATGAGGCTCTTTTACAAAGCATTCCCGAATTGTGACACACTGCGTCATGAATTGAGTTGGTCTCATTACCGCCTTCTGCTTCGGGTGGATAATCCGGCTGCCCGTGATTGGTATATGAACGAATCCGTTGCCGAAAATTGGTCAAGCCGACAACTTGAACGGCAGATTTCCGTATTATACTACGACCGAATGCTGCTTTCCGCGGATAAACAATCCACCAAGTCGGATGCGGCTGAAAACATGGCTCTTGCCAAGTTGGAACCGGAAAGTATCATCCGCAATCCCTATGTGCTGGAGTTCCTCAATTTGAAAGATTATCCCAATCTTCACGAAATGGACATTGAACAGGGTCTCATCAATAATCTTCAGACCTTTCTGCTGGAACTCGGCAAAGGATTCTGTTTTGTCGCCCGGCAGAAACGTATCCGCTTTGAAGACCAAGATTTTTATATAGACCTTGTTTTCTACAACTACATTTTGAAATGCTATGTTTTGATAGACCTGAAACTCGGAGAGCTCTCTTATCAGGACATCGGACAGATGGACGGCTATATCTGCTTGTATGAGAAACAATACTGAATATTTTCAAACTGTAATTATCATCGTATTCTCCTAAGAGCACCTTCTTCATGTGTTTCACCCCTGATAGCCATCATTAGATGAATGGATTAGACTAATTTTATGTTAATTATATAAACGAAAACACCATTTTCTCCTTTTACAAGTCTATTTTTTGAGAAAAATTGATTTTTTTGAAAATACATTCTTATTTGTGGGTATGTATTCTATTAAAAATTAATAATATCTTTTATATCTATTTATTTAATCATGTAAAAAATATTATTGAATGGTGTCAATTTTATCGAATATTATGATAAATTCATCTTGAAAATACTCAATCTGTGATTGCGGGCTTTTTTGAGCAGCACAAGCAGGAATTTTTGCGGAAGAAAGAGTATATTAATTTTGCGGAAGAAAGAGTATATTAATGAGGTAAACTGCGCTTGTTAAGAACCAATAAGGAGATTTTATGGCTGTTGAACTTTCTTCTTTTTTTGAGGCACTTGCTGGGCGTCTGTACAAGGAGAACTATTTGTCGGATGTTACATATGCTTTATGCCAATCAGATGAGGTGTTCAAGCAATTCTTTCTGGATTTCTTCTTCGGAAATGACACAATCAATGTTTCCAGGGATAAGGTTGAGATAACGCGTGAACTGTCATTTGATGAGGGCCGGCCTGATTTTACAATACGTGTAGGCGACAAGGAAATCTACCTTATTGAAGTCAAAATATGGAATGGCAGTCATCATTTCGCTCAATATCGTGAGATATTAGAAAAGGAATACAAGCATAAAGAAGATGCGATAGGACATCTTGGGTATATAGCCAACTACAAAATCAACAGAGCTGAATTGTCTGAAGATGACACCAAAGCGTATGAAACCATCTGCGACAATGGCAGGACTGTAAAGACGTGGAAAGATTTTGCTTGCAGACTTGAGACGTATCAAGCTTTTAACGACCACATAATAAAAGGTTACCTCAATTATGTTCGAAATGTATGCCCATTTGACGATTTTGAGCTACCAGAAACCAGTACTATAGCATTGTCCGATTTCAAGGAGATAGCCAATTTCATCCAGGTATTAGAGCCTAAAATTAGAAAAATGGCTGACAAGAGTGTCTTCTTTTATAATTCTTCCAAGAGATTTGCTTCACAAGCCTGGATGGGGCAGTTTTTTGAATTGCGCAATTATAATGATGAAAAATCTGCATGGGGATGGATTGGAGCGAACTATTCTAAGAATGGAGCTGTGGTTTGTGTTGAATTTGAGAATAGGAGTGGCTGGGGAGAACCTGTATGTGAGCAATTTAAGAATCTCCCGTTTAGCGGAGACCTCCGTTTCTACTTACGAGACAAGTCGGTGAAATGGGATGACTTTTTTGATAATGTAATTGACTTTGTGCAGGCAAAAGGGGAAAACCCTTGTCCTCCATCTGTATGTCTAACGCTTGAAGGGGCCGCTAGGTTTGAATCATTGCTTTCGATGAAATCTCTCCCTTGGCTTATGGATAAATACATTCTGTCCTTAGCAGGCAAACAATTGGTTGAAGTGAATGAGGCTAATATTACTTGGAGTTTGTCTTCAACCGATGCAGAACATGGCGATTCAGAAAACCAGGGCAGTCATTGTGGTAGATATTATACATTGCAGCGGAATGGACAGAAATATATTGAGTTCTGGCTGGGAGTTCTCTATAATAATTCTTTACGGACTCAGTCAGGTGCCACTTTTTCTGAGCATCCCCAATTTATGTTCGATATGTCAAAGGATGATTACGAGCGTATAAAATCAGGAGTGCATGATAAAGCATCGTGGTATGAAATAAAAGAGTGGAACCGTGTCGTGTGTGATATACCAGTAGGCAAACATGGAAGCGGGAGATTTTGCGATGTAATGGATTCCGTTTTTACGCTATTAAAAACAATCATTCGGAATGCTACCATGCCTAATCAATCCTGACTGTAGAAGGATGAAGCTTCGCCTATAGCGTTTCGGCCTATTTGCCACAAAATCCTTCTCCAATCCAAGACTCGCGTTCGTGACAATAAATGCGGAAATTGAGGAAAGAAACAATAACTGTGAAAAATCAGGTCATGGAAGGCAATTCTCATAAATCACCTAATTCCAGTATAATAACATGGCGTCCGGCCATTCTCCGTCGCCAAATGCGGTTTTCTCCGCAAAATGGTTCGCACTAATAAATGCTGAGTTTGACCGGATGTGAACCCCATTCCAGAATTGTGCTCATATCTTCCTGGACTCGCTTCTGGAAAACGGAGAAAAATGGCCCAGGGAGGCCGGAAAACAGCGTTTGCTGGCACGCCAGGTCCTTCTCTGGAGAAGCCGGAAGGCACCCATAGAGAATCGCGCAACTCCGCTAATTTGAGCACGTTATCGGCAAACAAAAGGCCCCAGAGGTCGGTGGACTTCTGGAGCCTTATTTTGTCTGAATGATGGAGCAGTCGACTTTTGAACCCCCGTCCTTCTCTGCCGCCTGATAGGCAGATATAAATGTTGCGAAATCTTCTCCGAATTGTAATGGAGAATGATTTTATACTTGAAATGTAGGACTCTCTGGTGTGCATTAGCGTGATATGCCCCCATTTCCCGATTCAACCTTGGATTTCACTTTTTAAAGAAAGCAAGGAAATCAAGTTTATGTTGTGCCTCGGCATGTCCTTGTTTTGCCGCTTTGCGCCACCAATGACTTGCCATTTTGATATCCCTGGATACCCCAATTCCATGATCATAACATGAGCCAAGCTCGTACTGCGCCTCTACGTGCCCCTGTTTAGCTGCTTTGCACCACCATTTGAAAGCCTTTGTATCGTCTTCGGATACGCCATCACCATGATAATAACATGAGCCAAGCTCGTACTGTGCTTGTGCATCACCATGTTTAGCCGCCGATATTGTATCTAATATATTGCCATAACTTCCCTTATAGCAATAATCAAGTTCACGTTGTGCCCCAGCATGTCCCTGTTTGGCTGCCATGCCCCACCATTTGACAGCCATGTCAGTTTTTTCTGAAACGCCAACGCCCCGATCATAGCATAATCCAAGCATAAACTGTGCCTCAGCATGCCCCTGTTTGGCTGCCTTGCTTAACCATTTGAAAGCTTTTGTTTCATCTTGGGATAAAACATCTCCATCATAATATCTCATGCCAAGTTCGTACTGCGCTTGTACATCACCATCTGCTGCTGCCTTTTCTGTATCTAGTATCTCGACGTGGTACATATCGAGTTCTCGTTGTGCCATGGCATGTCCCTTTTTAGCTGCTTTGCTCCACCATTTGACAGCCATGTCTAAATCCTTTGGAATATCAATCCCCCAATAATAACACGAACCAAGTTCGTACTGTGCTTCGACATGCCCCTGTTGCGCTGCTTTTAACCACCAATTAACAGCTTCAATCATATTTTTTCGCACAACATCGGAGTTTTCGTAGCATTTTCCAAGCATGAATTGAGCATTGGCATTTCCTTCTTCAGCCGCGTCTTGCCACAATTCAAAAGCTTTATTTTTATCCAATTCCACTCCCTTCCCTTTATAATATCGCAATCCAAGCTCGTATTTTGCCTTGGGATTTGATGGTTTAGTAAAAAAAACAGGATACCACTCCACCATGTTTTTTATGTCATCTATAGGAGGGTACAATCCCAAATCCTCGTATTCCTCAAGAATATTTTTAGCAGCTTCATGTTCTTGATCAGCTGCCATAGACAACCATTCATAGGCTTCGGATTTTTTATCTTCTGGGAAATATATACTATAAGCATAACATATTCCAAGACTGAATTGAGCTTCGGCATACCCTTGCTTAGCAGCTTTGAGCCACCAATCAACAGCTGTTTGCATGTCTGCTATGACTTCCTTCTGAAAATAGCATACTCCAAGACGGTACTGCGATTTAGCATGCCCGAGCATGGCAGCACTGCGGTACCATTTAATGGCCTTTTCTCTGTCCTGCGCTACGCCCAAGCCAAATTCATAGCAAAAACCAATCATGAACTGCGCATGGATGTCACCTTGTTCCGCGGCATTTTGCCACCATTTGGCTGCCATTGTACGGTTTTGGTGTCTTCCTTTACCTTCAAAATAACAGAGTCCCAATTGTATTTGAGCTTGTAAGCAACCTCGCTCGGCTGCCCTACGATAATATATAGCAGCAAAGGTATTATGTAGGGGCTTATTACAATTCATTTCATAATACAAACCAAGATTATATTGTGCCTCTACATGTCCCTGAAGAGCAGCCCTGTACCACCATCTGACTGCTGCTGTAGTATCTTTGGATACACCATCCCCATGAAAAAAACACATACCAAGCACGAATTGGGCTTCTGGAACCCCTCGCATAGCTGCAAGGCGACAGCTGTCAATGTTACTATTCTTGTCCGTCCATATGCTGTCATCGCCATGTTCTTGTTCACTACGTTCACCAAGCTTGAATAGTGCAGATTGCGCTTGCAAATATCCTTGCTCTGCTGCCTTGCGATAGCATTGAGTAGCTCGCAGTTTATTCGGCAATACGCCATAATCGCCGCTTTCATAACATTCTCCAAGCCTGAATAGCGCAGGAATATACCCTTTAAGAGCTAATTTTATTAAAATATCGCTATAAGTGGCAGAACCAGAAATTACATAATTAGCAAAACATATCCAGGTATCATAAGAATACTTGTCACCCCCAAGCTGCCAAGATTTCTCCCGCTTTTCAGCCAGCTTGCGCAAGTCTTCAGATAACATAAATAGAGTTTCATCTGCCATCTTGTTGGCCCTTGTGACATGTGGCTGAAAGAATCAAATTGGACACATACTTCTTGAGATCGAATTTTAAGATATCAGCAATACTATACTCTTCTGTGGGCAAGATGCAAATGCATCAAAAACTGCCTTATGGCATCTTTGAAATTAAACCATCGGATGTTCACCTGTTTTCGATTCAATCTTCACTATCGAAGGAATAGGAATCAAACCAACGTTGTCCCTTTTGCACGTCCTCCCATTTTATATTACTTAAGGCTTGCCTTTTTGATTCTTTGGGATACCACTCCACCATGCTTTTTATATCATCTATATGAGGAAAATATTCGCCAGACTCGTATTTCTCAAGAATGGTTCTTGCAGCTCCATGCCCTTGTTTAGCTGCCATAAGCAGCCATTCATGGGCTTCTTGTTTTGTATAATCATTGAAATATATATCGTAAGCATAACACACTCCAATACTGAATTGTGCCTGGGCATACCCTTGTTCAGCTGCTTTGAGCCACAACTCGACAGCCGATTGTATGTCTGCTTCGGTCCCTTTCATAAAATAGCATACTCCAAGACGGTACTGTGATTTAGCATGCCCGAGCATGGCAGCTTTGCGGTACCATTCAATGGCCTTTTCCTTGTCCTGGTCTACCCCCAAGCCAAATTCATAGCAAAAACCAATCATGAATTGCGCATGGATATCACCTTGTTCAGCAGCTTTTAGCCACCATTTAATCGCTATTGCATGACTTTTGGGTATTCCTTTGCCTTCAAAATAGCATAATCCTAATTGTATCTGAGCCTTTAAATAATTTTGCTCGGCCGCCTTACGATACCATATAACAGCCACTTTTTTATTTAGGGGCATATTGTAATTCATTTCATAGTACAGGCCAAGTCTGTATTGTGCCTCGGCAAGCTCCCATTTAGCTGCTTTACGCCAGTATTTAACAGCTTTTTTTTCATCTTGGCTTACTCCTGCACCATAATAATAGCATTCTCCAAGCTTATATTGTGCAAGTTCCTCAACCCCACCCATCGTTGCCCTACGATACCATTTAATGGCATTTTCTTTATCAATCCATAAGCCAAGATCGCCATTTTCATAGCATTCTCCAAGTTTTAATTGTGCTGGTCCATACTTCTGCAACGCGGCCTTATAATACCATTTTATGGCTCTTCTCTTATCAATACATAAGCCGAGTTTACCATTTGCATAGCATTCAGCAATCTTGGTTAGTGCTGGTCCATACTTCTGCAACACTGCCTTATAATACCATTTTAGGGCACTTTTCTTATCAATTCCTACGCCGAGGTCACCATTTTCATAGCATTCACCAAGCTTGAATTGTCCCTCTGCATACCCGTCCAGGGCCATCTTATAATAGCATTCAAAAGCTTTCTCCTTGTCTATTCCTGTGCCATTCTTGCCATCTTCATAACTACGGGCAAGCAGATATTGCGCAATAAAACTACCGTTCTTGCTTTGTTCAATTAAATCTTCAATATCCATATTTGCAAAATAGAATTTGTCAAGAACTTTCGTTTTCTGGCAACTTGTACAAGCTTTTGTATGACTTGTACACTGAATGGCTTAAGGTAAAAAAAACTTCTGATTTCAATAATACTATACTCATTTGTAACCTAGATGCAAATATGTAAAAAACTGCCTTTTGATATCCCTGAAACAAAAGCCGCCGCGCATTCGGTGGCTTTTGTTCATGGTTATCCCGTCAGTCCTGCCCCAGCAGGAGCCTCTCCTGCTCGCGCCAGTCCAGCTGGAAGGGCTTGCGCAGGGAGGCGCATGTCATGGACGGAGGGTAGTCGCCGGCCACGATGCGATGCATGATCGCAGGCGAGAGCCACATCAGCCTCATGGTTCGCGCCACGAGCGACTGGTCCAGCAGAGCGCGCGGACAAGTTCCAGATCGTTGGCGTACACCCCCTCGTCACCATAAGGACGGATGGGAAAATTATGGTTCTTTTCATTTTTTATTTCCATATATTGTACGCACCATTGGAACAAAGCATGGATTGGAGTGTTAACATCCTTCATTTTTTGCAAGGTATTTATATTCAATGAGTTAATAATAATCATCCCCTGTGCGAATGCTTTTTGTGTTGACATTTCGGGCATTTATATAAGCAACCTATAGTAGGTTGCCCTCTATGTCCAACCCAAAAGAAAGGGGGAATCATATTATGAAGGATTTCAGTAATGACGTTGTTCTATCAATGGTTAAGGAGATATTTTCAAGGTGCCTGAAAGAACGATCTGTAAAGCCGCTAAATGATGTATGTTCCTTGCTGATTCAAAATCCGAACAATGTTGTGTTTCTTTGGTTATTCATTGAGCAACTCCAGTTCGATAAGGTGCTTATATCGTTCATGATAGACGTGATTCTGAACTTGTCTAATGACTGACAGTTGGATTGTATCACTACTCTGGAGAATCTGCGGAGAAAAAGGGTGCAATTAACGAGAATTGCAGGGAATTTTACGGTAAATACTCATTCTCCGTCGTACACACGGCGCGGAGAAACAAAAACGCAAGTCACTTGAAACAAGCGGCTTGCGTCGGTGGGTGACTCGCCCGATAATAATGGACACCGAGTGAGAGAATTCGTAGAATGATGGAGCAGTCGGCTTTTGAACCCCCGTCCTTCTCTGACGCTCGCTAGGCAAATATGAATGTTGCGAAATCTTCTCCGATTTGCGATGGAGAATGATTTTATACTTGTTTTGTAGGACTGTCGAGTATGCTTTAGCGTGATATACCCCTTGTTTTCGGTTCAACCTTGGATTTCACCCCTTGCAGAGAAAAGGCTTTCGCCCGTGCCTCGGTCTTCACTGTTCTGGCATTACATGTTCTTTTCATTGGAATGTTGCTCAAGGAAAATTTGTTTCTGTGTCTCAATTTCAGCTCGCAACTCCTCTTCGCTAGGCAGACAGAGGATGTACTTCGAAGCAAAGAGCTGCTCGTTACCATGCAAAACAGAGAATTTTGCAATGTCAGAATCAGTATCAGCGCAAAGGACAATGCCCAAGGTTGGGTTGTCGCCCTCGGTGCGTTTTAAGGCATCATACATACGAATGTACATATCCATCTGCCCGACATCCTGATGGGTTATCTTCGCCGTCTTCAAATCTACCAGAACAAAACATTTCAGAATGAAATTGTAGAATACCAGGTCGATGAAGTAATCTTCCTTTTCTGTATGAATGTGCTGTTGCCTTGCCACGAATGCATAACCTTTTCCAAGTTCCATCAGGAATTTCTGGATGTTGTCCAAAATGGCTGTTTCAAGTTCCGTTTCTGTAAAATCTGTATTCTGACTCATCCCAAGGAACTCAGCGATGACAGGGTTCTTGATGAATTCTAAGCGGTCTTGCAGAGGACTTGTGATTTCCAGCATCTCCTGTTTGACCACCTCCTTGTGTTGGGACATAAGCATCCTTTGGTAGTACTGCGAAGATATATTTCGCTGTAGTGTACGATAACCCCATGTCTGCTCTGCTGCCTCGTTTAAATACCATTCTCTGGCATCTGGGTTATCTACTTGCAAAAGTGTACGGTAGTGGCTCCAGCTCAATATGTTACCCAATTTTGGGCGCACTGCGTCCAAAATTGGGAACAACCTGAAGAATCGCAGAAATTTGTAAAGGCTACTAAAGTCAAAGCCTCCTCCGTATTCTTTTGTTAGTTGGTTTGCCAATGTTTGGATGACCTGCTTCCCATATTCGGCATGGCCATCCTCGTCCAGATGTTCCTCGGCAATACGTCTGCCCAACAGCCAGTTTCTTTGTACAAGAGCAATATCGACAGCCTTGTAAGCAACTTTGCGTGCAGTCTCAATAATGATCTGCGAATCCGCCAGCAGGTCATTGCTACGGGTATAGGTGATTTCCGGGCTGAAGGGGCTATTTATTTGCTTTGTCTCTTCTGTCACAGTTCCGTCTTCCAACATTGCTTACAATTGGCAAAAACACGATAGAAGCAAAAAACAAATTTTGGACGCACTGCGTCCAAAATTGGCAACCTAATAAAAATTGAATAATTTCATGTATTGAAAACACGACATATCCAAATATATACCGCAAATTCCATTTGTCAAATGGATAGTATGAAGCAAGTCGTTTGTTTCAAAGAAGTTGCAAAATATAAAACTCACCTGAAAGTGTTGCACATCAGGTAAGAGAATTTATAGAATGATGGAGGCGGCGGGAGTTGAACCCGCGTCCTACAAAGACGTCCCGAAGGCCTCTACATGCTTAGGACGCGATTCAATCTTAGTCTTCCGGGTCGGTGGCGCCCACACACACCGGAAGAAGCAGCCATCTGTTAGGTCTCGTCAATCGGCCCGT
>JAEEGF010401656.1_pt1 | contig 20768 bp, 15 predicted proteins | sample 9134171 | NCBI WGS metagenome assembly JAEEGF01 (sample SAMN16246542, study PRJNA631951) | gut metagenome | biome: gut microbiome; feature: rumen; material: AP-attached | host: Bos | place: Iran: Karaj | collected 2018-10
GGATTTCAAGAAGCACATGGACTGGAATCCCAACCTCCCCAGCCCCTATTTCGTGAAGGCCAGCCCGAAAATGATCGATCTTCTGAAAGACGTAACCGTGAAGGGCGTAACCATATCGGCCCCCGGCTTCTACGGCCCCCAGGGCAGGGTAGTTCGCATGCCACTTGCAATGCCGGACATGCTGGAGAAGATCGAGTCCTTCCGCTTTTCTGCGGACGACCAGGACTACCGCATCACCAACTTCGAGATGGAAAGCTCGCCGCTGGCAGGCTTTGCCGCCCAGCTCGGCCACAACGCCGTAACCGTTTGCTGCGCAATCGCAAACCGCTACCTCCAGAGCTCGAATCCGGACTATAAACCCGCCATCCGCAAACTCGTTGAACTCTGCGTGGACAGAATGTCAACAATATAAACACTTAATCAATTAATGGAACTGAAAGGAATGATTGTGGCGAATACCCTCCTGGGAATGGCCGGAGGTATTCAGTACCTTAATCTCAAGAAAGCAACCCGCAACCCGCGGAAATCATCAGAAAAGACACTTCGTTCAATCCTCTCCTATGCCAAAGACACTGTCTTCGGCCGCGAACACGATTTCGCGTGGATACTCGAGGCAGGGGACGACAATGAACTTTACAGGCGCTATCAGGAAAAAGTGCCGCCCATCGACTACGAGGATCTCAGGCCCTACGTGGAACGCCATAAAAACGGCGAGGCGGATATCCTTTTCCCCGGAAAGCCCGTCCTTTACGCAACCACTTCCGGAACCACTTCCGAGCCCAAGTGGATCCCCATCACCCGTGAATATCTGGACAGCGTTTACGGAAAAATGACCAAAGTGTGGCTGTTCAACTTCATCAAGAACCGCCACAAGGTGTTCTCCGGCAAGATCCTTTCCATCGTGGGTAAGGTGAAGGAGGGAGAAGCCCCGGACGGAACCATGTTCGGCAGCGTTTCCGGTGTAACCCAGAGGGACTGCCCCGGCTTTGTGAAGGCCCTGTATTCCAACCCCCAGTGCGTGTATTCCATTGCGGATTACAATGCCCGTTACTATGTGCTCATGCGCATGGGCATCGAGCAGGACATAACCCTCATCGTAACGGCCAATCCTTCCACCATCGTGGAACTCCAGAACAACGTGAACCGCTTCTACGACGAGTATGTAGACGATATCGAAAAGGGCACCCTGTCGGAGAAGGTTGTCATCGACCCGGAAATCCGCAAGGAGCTTGAGGCCTGCCTCAAACCCAATCCCAAACGCGCGGCGCATCTTCGCGCCCTTAAGGAAAAATACGGCACCGTGCTTCCCAAGCACTACTGGCCCAATCTCCAGATCCTGAACACCTGGAAGTGCGGCAATACCAAAGTGTATCTGGACAAGTTCGCGAATTCCTTCCCGGAAGGCATGCTTCATCAGGAGTTCGGCTATTTCAGCTCGGAATGCCGCTTCGGCCTGGTTCTGGACGATACACTCAATACGGTTCTTTTCCCTCATTTCCACTACTATGAGTTCATCGAGGAGAAAGATCTGGACAATCCTTCACCCCGTTTCCTGCAGCTGCATGAGTTGGAAGAGGGCAAGCGCTACTGCCCTTATGTGACAACATTCGCAGGCCTGTACCGCTACAATATGAACGACCTTCTGGAGGCCGGTCCCTGCTTCGGCGCCACTCCTACCGTGCATATGATTCAGAAGGTGAACGGAATCGTCACCCTCACCGGCGAGAAACTCCACGAACGCCAGTTCATCGAGGCGGTTCGCGAGGCGGAAAAGAAAACCGGCCTGGGCGTTCGCTTCTTCATCGGCTTCGCAGACCTTGATATCCTTGGATACCGCTTCTACTATGAGTTTGCCGATCAGAAAGTTACCCAGGAGCAGGCGGAGGCTTTCAACAAGGAGGTGGACCAGATCCTCATGCGAACCAATATCGAATACAAGACAAAGCGCGATTCCCTGAGACTCAAGGAACCCCTGCCGTACCGTCTTGTTGAAGAGTCGTTCGAGAAATTCAAGGAAGAATGCATCGCTGAAGGCGCGCGTGACGGCCAGTTCAAACTCCAGCTCCTTCTCCAGGACGAGAAGCGTCACGCCAAATTCAAAAAACTCGTCAAAGAGTGAAGGCTGTAATCTTCGACCTCGACGGCACTCTGTATGCCCGTACCGGACTTATTCCCCGCCTCATCTTCAAGGAGTTGATGCGGGGAAGGCTGGGCATGCTTGCCCGTGAGAGAAAGCTTCGCAACGCTCTTCGCGGCAAGGCTTTCCCCACCGAGGAGGCATTCTATGATGCTTTCTTCAGCGGCGGAGTGTCCCGGGACTGGTATTTCGGCTCCTATATGCCGGATACGGTGCGGATACTGAAGAAACACTACCATATCCGCCCCTGGGTGAAAGACGCGGTGTTTGATCTTCGCCGGCGGGGGATCAAGGTGGCGGTACTGTCGGATTACGGCTTTGTGAACGAGAAACTCCAGGCCATCGGCTTCGATCCCTCTTGGGCCGATCTGGTGGTGGACGCACCCAAGGCCGGTGGGCTCAAGCCCTGCAAGGCCCCCTTCCTATTTATTGCCGATGCACTCGGGGTAGAACCGTCGGAGTGCGTGGTGGTGGGGGACCGCCCGGATACGGACGGGGCCGGCTCCATCCTTGCCGGCATGGACTTCCGCCGTGCGGGAAACGATAATAAAAACCCTCTCTAATATGCAATTACAAGTATCAGAAGAACTTAACGGAATTATCAAGTACTCCCGCGAAGAGGCGATGAGAACCGGCAGCTACGGCATCGGCCCGGACCATCTCCTTCTGGGAATCATCCGTCATGAGGATAATGCCGCCTTTAAGGCCATCCAGGCTTTGGGCGTGGAGCCTTCGAACCTGAAGGCCTATATAGACTCCCGCATCCAAACCGGAGAGAGCATTCCGTACGAACAGATAGACAACATCAATTTCTCCCGTCAGGCCCAGAACGTGCTGAGCATCACCGTGATGGAGGCGTCCAGGATGAAGAGCGAGGCGGCCGGTTCCCAGCACCTGATGCTGGCCCTTTGCCGCACCACGGACAGCTACGGCCAGGTTTTCCTCCGCTCCAACGGCGTGGACTACGGCCGCATGCTGGCCTATTTCGAGGATGAAGGCCTCCTTCGCCCCGCCCAGGAGGAAGAAGAGGACGACGATGAGGAGCAGCCCGCGGAAGGCCTCATGGAGGCCGCTCAGGACGACGCTCTGGACATCGAGGAGTTTGCCTACGACATCACCCGCGCCGCCCGTGAGGGCAAGCTGGACCCGGTGGTGGGCCGCGAGCACGAGATAGAAAGGGTTATCGAGATACTTGGAAGGCGCAAGAAGAACAATCCCATGCTGCTGGGCGAGCCGGGCGTGGGAAAATCGGCAATCGTCGAAGGAATCGCCCTCAAGATAGCCGCCGGGACCATTTCACCGGTAGTTGCCAAGAAGCGCATCCTGTCGCTGGACATCGCCTCCGTGGTGGCCGGCACCAAGTATAGGGGCGATTTCGAAAAACGCATCAAGTCCATCCTGGATGAAGCCAGGGAGAATCCGGACATTGTCCTGTTCATCGACGAAATCCACACCATCGTCGGCGCCGGCGGTGCCGCCGGCAGCCTGGATGCCGCCAATATGCTCAAGCCCGCCCTTGCACGCGGAGAAATCCAGTGCATCGGCGCAACCACGATGGACGAGTTTACCAAGATAGTGGAGAAAGACGGCGCGCTTGACCGCCGCTTCCAGAGGGTGGTGATTGAGCCCACTACCGTTGGCCAGTCCATCGAGATTCTGAAGAGCCTGCAGCCGCATTACGAGGAATTCCATCACGTGACATATACTCCGGAGGCCATTGAGGCCGCCGTACGCCTCACCAACCGCTATGTGGCGGACCGTTCCCTGCCGGACAAGGCCATCGACGCAATAGACGAGGCCGGTTCCATGGTAAGGCTTCAGGTAACGGGTGTCCAGAGCGGTTCTTCCGTGGTTACGGATGAAGATATCGCCACGGTGATTTCCAAGATGACGGGCATTCCCGTGAACAAAGTTGCCGAGTCGGAAGGCCACCGCCTGGTGAAGATGAAACGCCGCCTGGAAGGCCGCATCATCGGCCAGGACCAGGCCGTGGAAACCGTATGCCGTGCAATCCAGAGGGGCCGGGCCGGCCTGAAGGACCCGCACAGGCCCATCGGCACATTCCTCTTCCTGGGCCCTTCCGGCGTGGGTAAGACCCGCCTTGCACGCTCCCTTGCGGAGTATCTCTTCGACACGGAGGACAATATCGTGCGCATCGACATGAGTGAATATATGGAGAAGCACAGCGTCTCCAGGCTCATCGGCGCGCCTCCCGGATACGTGGGATACGAAGAGGGCGGCCAGCTCAGCGAAAGGGTCCGCCGCAAACCGTACTGCGTCGTTCTGCTGGACGAAATCGAAAAGGCCCATCCGGACATCTTCAATCTGCTGCTGCAGGTGATGGACGAAGGCCGCCTCACCGACTCCAACGGCCGCACCATAGACTTCAAGAACACCATCGTGATCATGACTTCCAACGTGGGGAGCCGGGAAGTGGCCGAATTCGGCCCCGGAATCGGCTTTGCCACCGCAGGCAAGGATATGGTCGCGGACAGGCAGGCCATCATCGACAAGGCCGTCCGCAAGGCCTTCCCGCCGGAATTCATCAACCGTATCGACGAAATCGTGTACTTCCGCTCGCTCAACCGTCAGGACATCGAGTCCATCATCGACATAGAGCTCCGCGATGTGCGGATCCGCGCCCTGGAGTCAGGGTATAGGCTCACCATAACCCCCGCCGCAAAGCGTTTCGTGGCCGATGCGGGCTATGACCCCGCCTACGGTGCCCGTCCGCTGAAGAGGGCGGTAACCCGGTATATCGAGGATCCGGTATCGGAATACATCATCACGGAAAGGATCAAGGCGGCCAAGGAGGGCGTGGAGGAGACCGTGAAGACGCTGAAGGTGGGGCTGGAGAAGGACAAGATTGTCGTCAGCCTCAAATAGTGGTATCTTTTTTGCTTGGAAATGCGCGCTATGCGAAAATTATTTACATTCATTGCGGCGCTGGCCATTGCGGCGGCCGCATCGGCACAGACAGTAGAAGGCACATTCGTCCAGACAAAGACCATCAAGGCATCCGGAAAGTCTTTCGTGAGCAAGGGTAACCTCACTTACACGGCTCCGGACCAGCTTTCCATGATTTTCTCGGACCCGGACGGGGACTATCTCATCATCGACGGTCCCTATCTCCGTTCGGACCTTGGCGGAACCGCCATGGACGTGGATACATCCCGCAATACCCAGATGCGTAACCTCAAGAATACGCTTCTTAACTGCATCGCGGGCAACGTTGAAACCGTGGCCGCGGAGAATAACGCAGACCTTGTGACCAAGAATAAATCCGGCGGCGCCCGCACCGTAACCCTCACGGCCAAAAAGGCCGCTGCAAGGGGTTATTCCCGCATCGTCATAGAGTACAGGGCCGACGGTCTGATGACCTACATGCTGCTGGAAGAGTTCGGCGGGGTTTCCACCGAAATGAAGATATCGAACATTAAAAAGCGCTGATGCCCGATAAACCCTATGTGCCCGACATGGGCATGGACTATCCCAAGGACGACCCTTTCAAGAGGCTTCTCACCGTTGAGGTGGAAGACTCTTCGAAGGGGAAGTACCAGTTCGACGAGACCTATCCCTATCTGGATAACTCATTCACCTACAAATGGAACCGCTTTCTGGGCTGGTTCGTCCAGTGGATAGCGGCGGATTTCTGGAACCTCACCCACTTCGGGCTCCGGATTGAGGGCCGGAAGAATCTCCGTGGATATAAGAAACAGCTCAAGGGCGGGGCGATGTGCGTGTGCAATCACGTATATCTTTTCGACGCCCTCAGCGTTTACCAGGCAACCCGCCGCCCAGTGCTGCGCATTCCCATGTACGCGAAGCATTTTAACGGCAAAATGGGCTGGTTCATGAAGTATGTGGGAGGAATTCCCGTACCGGAAACTCCCGGCGGTTTAAAGGCGTTTAACGAGGCCTTTGACGAGTATCATCGCAGGGGCGACTGGATGCTCATTTTTCCGGAGGCCGTGAGGTGGAACTGGTACACTCCAATAAGGCCTTTCAAGAGGGGAGCTTTCGCCATGGCGTACAAGTATGACATCCCCGTGATTCCCTTTGCCATAACCTTCCGCGAGCGCAAGGGACTGTACCGTCTTTTCGGCCCGAAATCCCTTCCCTGCGCCACTCTGCACGTGGGTAAGCCCATCCTTGTGGACCGGTCTGCACGCAAGAAACAGGAGGTGGACAGGCTTCGCGAGGAGGCTCATGCCGCCATGGTGGAAATGTCCGGAACTGCCGATACTTCATGGCCCGCTTCCTGGGGTGAAGAATAATCACTTTTTTCTTTCATTTTTCCGTATTTTTGATTAACTTTGTATGCTTATGGCATACAACGGAATTTAGTTGAAAATATGGATAATAACGAAGAAAAAAATCTGATTGAAGAGGAGAAACCCACGGGTCTCATTCAGCCTGTGGAGATAGACCACGAAATGCGCTCGGCATACATCGACTATTCGATGTCTGTCATCGTGTCCCGTGCCCTCCCGGACGCCCGTGACGGCCTCAAACCCGTCCAGCGCCGCGTTCTGTTCGGCATGAACGAAATGGGTGTGCGCTACGGCGGCCAAACCAAGAAGAGCGCCCGTATCGTGGGTGACGTCATGGGTAAGTATCACCCCCACGGAGACTCCAGCGTGTACGACGCAATGGTGCGTCTGGGCCAGTGGTGGAACCAGCGCTATCCCCTCGTATGGGGCCAGGGCAATTTCGGTTCCATGGACGGCGATTCACCAGCGGCCATGCGTTACACGGAAGCCAAACTGGAGAAAATGTCGGAGGATGTCCTGGCAGATATGGACAAGGACACCGTGAACATGACGCTGAACTTCGACGACACCCTGGAAGAGCCCACCGTGCTCCCCACCAAGGCTCCGCTGCTGCTGCTTAACGGCGCGGCCGGTATTGCCGTTGGTATGGCAACGAACATGGCTCCCCACAACCTCAGTGAATGCTGCGACGCAATCTGCGCATACATAGACAATCCGGAAATCACCACTGACGAACTGATGCAGTACATCAAGGGCCCGGATTTCCCCACCGGCGGTATCGTAATGGGCCGCAGCGGAATCAAGGAAGCCTATGAAACCGGGCGCGGCAGGGTTGTAATCCGTTCCAAGACGGAAATCGAAGTGGATGAAAAGGGCCGTGAAACCATCGTGGTCACGGAAATCCCGTACATGGTGAACAAGCGGGAGATGATCGAGAAGATTGCCCAGATGGCAGAAGACAAGAAGATCGAGGGCATCTCCTACATCAACGACGAAAGTTCCCGTGAAGGCATCCGCGTCGTAATCAGGCTCAAGCAGGGCGTGAATTCCGGCGTTGTGCTGAACACCCTGTTCAAGTACACTCCGCTGCAGAGTTCCTTCTCGTTCAACAACGTCGCCCTTGTGAAGGGCCGTCCCCGCACCCTCAGCCTGAAGGAAATCCTCCAGTGCTTCGTGGAGTTCCGCCACGAGGTTGTGGTGCGCCGCACGAAGTTCGAACTGGACAAAGCCCAGAAGAGGGCCCACATCCTGGAAGGTCTGCTGAAGGCCATGGACCTCATCGACGATATCGTCCACATCATCCGCTACGAATCCAAGAGCATCGACGAAGCGAAGCAGATGCTCGTTGACAGGTATCAGTTCACAGATGTCCAGGCCGCTGCAATCGTGGAAATGAGGCTCCGTCAGCTGGTAAGCCTGGAGCGCGAAAAGCTCCAGAGCGAATACGACGAGCTGATGAAGTTCATCGACCGCTGCAACCAGATCCTCGCTTCGGTGGAGGAGCAGCTCGCGGTGGTGAAGGCGGAAACCATGGACCTCAAGGCCCGTTACGGGGATGCCCGCCGCACGGAAATCACCTTCTCGGAAGACGAATTCAATCCGGAAGACTTCTATTCGGACGAAGACCAGGTTATCACAATCTCCCACCTCGGCTACATCAAGCGCACTCCTCTCACGGAATTCCGCACCCAGAACCGCGGCGGCACCGGCATGAAGGGCAGCGCCACCAGGGACGAAGACTTCATCGAGCACATCTACATCGCCAACAACCACAGCACGCTGCTCCTGTTCACCCAGAAGGGTCGCTGCTACTGGCTCAAGGTATATGAGATTCCGGAAGGCAACCGCGCCTCCAAGGGCCGCGCCATCCAGAACATCCTCATGATCGAACCGGACGACAAGGTGAAAGCCTATGTGAACGTGAAGTCCCTCAAGGACGAAGAGTTCATCAAGAATAATTATATAATGATGGTAACCCGCCAGGGTATCGTGAAGAAAACTTCGGTGGAGGCATACTCCCATGTGCGCACAATCGGCGTGAACGCCATCAACATCCGGGAAGACGACGAACTCCTGGAAGCCATCCTCACCAACGGCAACTGCAAGATCATGATTGCAGCCAACGGAGGCCGCTGCGTACACTTCGACGAGTCGGAGGCAAGGCCCCTCGGCAGAACCTCCATGGGCGTGCGTGGCATCAATCTTGATGAAGGGGACTATGTAATAGGTGTCGTGAGCCGTGATCCATCTGCGGAAGACGCCGCTTCGAGGCAGGTTCTCGTGGTATCTGAAAACGGCTTCGGAAAGCGCTCAGACCCTATGGAATACCGGCAGACAGCCCGTGGCGCCAAGGGCGTTAAGACATTGAACATCACGGACAAGACCGGAAAGCTCGTTGCAATAAAGAATGTCACCGACCAGGACGACCTTATGATCATCTGCCGGAGCGGCCTGACAATCCGAATGCCCGTTGCCACCATCCGCGTGGCCGGACGTGCTACCCAGGGCGTCAAACTCATAAACATCAAGGAGGGAGACGCAATCGCAGCGGTATCCGTAGTGAACCACACCGAGGAAGAATCTTCCGAAGAGAACACCCCGGAAACCCCGCAGGAGAATATTGAACAGTAAACATTAATAAATTTTGAATCATGAAAAAGTTTATCCTTTCCCTTGCAGCAGTGCTTGTGGCTCTTTCCGCAAGCGCTCAGGTCAAGAGCGATGCCGTCATCCAGAAGGCTATCGACAAGGCCAAAGCTTTAACCGAGAATCCCAAGAAGGCGGCTAAGCCGGACACCTGGATCAAACTCGGCAAGGCATATCTGGCTGCATACGACAATCCCACCTCCAACGTCATCCTTGGCATCGGCGAGCAGGAGCTTCTCCTTGCAATGGGTAACGACAAACCCCTCTCCGAGGAATATGTAGTCCTTGGCGGCGTACAGTACAAGAAGAAGGTTTTCGAGCGTAAGAACATTTACTTCGATCCCGCAACCGGCGGTATCGCCTTCATCGAGGTAACCAAGCCCTCATGCGTGGGCGACGCTCTCCTGGAGGCATACAATGCCTATGTGAAGGCCTATGAGGTTGATGCCAAGCACAAGAAGAACAAGGACATCGCTGCCGCTCTCAAGAAGATTGCAGACAGCTACTATCAGGATGCCATTACTGCCTATTCCCTCGGTGACAATGCAAAGGCATCAGCCCTGTTCGCAATGGCGGCAACCGTAAGTGCAACGGAGCCCTGCGAGGTACCCATCAGGGAAGCCTTCTACAATGCTGCCCTTACCGCCCAGGAAGCCGGCAACTTCGAAAAGGCTGTGGAATTCTATGGCAAATCAATGGACATGGGCTACTCCGCAGAGGGTAACGCATTCTCCAACCTGGCAACCATCTGCCTCGAGCAGAAGGATACTCTTGTTGCACGCAAGCATCTTGAAGGCGGATTCGACATGTATCCGGACAACGAGGCCATCCTCACTTCCCTCATCAACCTGTACCTGCAGCTGAATGAGGATCCCCGCCTTATCCTTGACCGTCTTGAGATTGCAAAGCAGAAGATGCCCGAAAACACCTCTCTTTACAATGTGCAGGGTAACCTCCTTATCAAGATCGGTGAGTTCGATGCCGCGCTCAAGGCATTCCGCACTGTTGTGGAAGTGGATCCCAAGGATCCTACCGGCCTGTTCAGCGAGGGTCTCGCATGGGTGAACAAAGCCGCCGAAATTCAGGAGGAGGCAAATGCCCTTCCCGTGAATGAGTACAAGAAGTACGATGCCATGATGGAGCAGATGCGTGAGGTCTACAAGAAAGGCCTGGAGCCTTTCGAGGCAGCATACGCACTGGCTAAGGGCCAGGCTCAGTACGACAAGGTGGAGCGCTACAGCGCGGAATACCTCAGGCAGATCTACTTCATCCTGCGTAACGAGGATCCCAAGTACCAGGAAGCATACGACAAGTATCGCGAGCTTCTTGCCCAGTAAGGATCAGTCCTGATTCTCAGATGAAGAGCCTTCGTCCGCCTTGCGGTCGAAGGCTTTTACTATTTTGGTAACGAGGGGATGACGCACGATGTCCTTGTTGCCGAAGCGGATTGTGGCAATTCCCGAGATGCCTTCAAGAAGGCTTATGCCGTAAAGCAGGCCGGAATCCTCCTTGCGGGGAAGGTCTATCTGGGTGGCGTCGCCGGTTACGATGAACTTGGCGCTTGTACCCATGCGGGTGAGGAACATCTTAAGCTGGGTGACGTTGGTGTTCTGGGCTTCGTCCAGAATCACGCAGGCGCGGTCCAGGGTGCGGCCCCTCATGTATGCGAGGGGAGCGATCTGGATGATTCCGTCGGCCATGAATTCCTGGAGTTTGCGCGAGGGAATCATGTCTTCCAGGGCGTCGTACAGGGGCTGGAGATAAGGGTCCAGTTTCTCTTTGAGGTCCCCTGGAAGGAAGCCGAGACGCTCGCCGGCCTCTACGGCGGGGCGGGTGAGGATGATGCGCTTGATTTCGCGGTTTTTAAGGGCGCGCACCGCCAGGGCGATTGCGATATAGGTTTTGCCCGTTCCGGCGGGGCCCACGGCGAAGAGAAGGTCGTTGTCGAAATAGGCCTTCACCATTTCCTCCTGGGTGTGGTTGCGGGCTTTTATCGGCCTGCCGTCCGTGCCATGGACTATTACCGCGTCGCCGCTTAGGCGGAAGGATGTGGCCGAGTTGTCCGAGTCGAAGATATCTTCCACGTCGTAGGAGTTGAGATTGCGCTTGTGGAGCCTTCGTTCCAGGAGTTCCCCGAAGCGGATGTTGAATTCCGCAATGTCGCTTTCGCGCCCCTCGAGGATGAGTTCATCGCCACGGGCGGTTACCTTGAGCTTGGGAAAATGGGCGCAGAACTCCATGAGGAGCCTGTTTCCGGGACCGTATATTTCAACCGGGTCAACGGCTTCCAGTTTCAGTGTCTTCTTCATGTATGCCGGTTTCTTTTTGAACTCTGTAATATGCCTCTTTCATAAGGCGGTAGGCGTCCTGGCGGTGCCATTTTTCTGGCATGGCGATGAATTTCCTCATGGGAATTGAGGTGTGGGTTTCTTCCACCTCTCCGGGTTTGGAATTCCACAGAAGTTCGTACTGGGGAGCGAGGATGCGAGGCTTCTCGCCGGTTGCCAAAGCAATCCTAAGTGTTACTGCCATGCCGGTGCGGGCGGAAGGGCCATCCATGTTGGACACGGCATTGCCCAGGGAATAGATTACCGGCACGTCGCCCATCCACTGCATGTCCTGCACATAGTGGGGATGGCCGCCGATAACCGCGTCTACACCGTTTTCCACCATGAATCTGGCCAGGCTTTCCTGGCTGGCGTTATGCCTGAACTTGTATTCGATGCCCCAGTGGGGGAGGGCAAAGATAAGGTCGGCCTCCGCGGCCTTGGCGCGGTTGATGGCCGCGAGGATATCCGCCCTGTCGATACGGTTGATTTTGGGCCAGTCCTGCGTGGGTTTGTGATTGGTGCCGTAGGTGAAGTTTATGATGGCTATCTTGATGCCCTTGCACACTACAATAAGAGGATAGCGGTCTTTGTCTTCCTGGGCGTTACGTGCCATGCCTGTGTACTGCACGCCCTTGAGGGTGTCCAGCACGGCGAAGGTGCGGCTGAGGCCTTTGTAGCCTTTGTCCAGGATATGGTTGTTGGCCATAAGGAGCACGTCGAAGCCGATGTCCCGAAGGTATATCGTGTACTCGTCCGGTGCGCAGAAACTGGGATATCCGGAGTACGGAGGGCCTGCCAGGGTGTATTCCATGTTGCAGATGGCGATGTCGGCCGATTCCACATCGGGGGCGATGTGGTTGAGGAAGGTGGAAAAGTCCGGCTTTCCGTGGCGGAGCGCGCCTTCGATCTGCGACCCGTGGCTCATCACGTCTCCGATAATGTACACCGTTATGGTATCTGTCTTGTGCGTGGCCCAGGGGAACTCCACGGGCTCCCACCATTTAATAGGCTCCACAGGCCTCTCCGGCAGTAGTTGTGCCGATAATCCCAGCGCCACAAAACAGAACGCTCCGGCAAGGACGATTCGTCTAATATTCATATCTTTTATTCTTTCAAAAACAGTATTGATTCCCAAACCGTCGCTTCGCGACCCCTCCCATAAATGGGCCCCTCCCTCTTATGCGGCCGAGGGTGGCCACAGGTTTGGGAACCAATACTGTTTTTTATATACAAAGATAAGCACATTTTTTTTGTCCCCGTGAGAATTTGAGTTAAATTTGTAGGTTTATGAGAATAAAATCATTCATAGCCATAGCGGCAATGGTTTCGGCCTGTGTTTTAGCGGGCGGATGCGACTTTTTGAGGAAGGTCGCGGGGAGGCCCACTTCCTCGCAGATAGAGGCTGCGGTGGAGCAGCGTGCGGAGCAGCAGAGGCTTGCCGAAGCGGCGGAAAGGGATTCGATCCGGAGGGCGGAGGAAGCTGCTGCCGAGGCGGCAAGGCTGGAGGCGGAAGCCCAGACACAGGTCGTGGCCGATAAGGCCCAGCCTCAGGAGCGCTATTATGTTGTCGTGGGATCATACCGGGAGCCAAGGCACGCGGAGCGGAAGAAAAAGAAGATGGAGGCGGCGGGATGCAAGGCCGTGGTGGCGCGCGTGAGGGGGCTGCATGTTGTGGCGGTGTGCCCGTCGGCAACAAGGGAAGAGGCGCTGCGAACCCGGAGCAGGCTCATACGGCGTGGTCTTTGCCCGGAGGCAGGCTGGATACTTGATTTGGACAGATGATGAAACAGTTTTTCATATCGGCAGCACTGCTGCTGTGCGGCATTATGTGCCACGCGCAGTATCAGAACGGCAATCCGTACACCGGGTTCTATGATTCTGAAACGGTGCGTGCCCTGAAGGAACATGTGCTCACGCTCACCGCAGCCCAGATGGAAGGCCGCAAAGCCGGCGGCGAGGGAGAGGAGATGGCGGCATCGTATCTGGAAGAGGTGATGCAGGCCTATGGCGTGGACGTGCTCCCGCGTGAGGTTTTCGGCATTGCCAGGGAGGGGGCGGATACGCTGCGCTCGAGTAACGTCATCGGCCTTATCCAGGGCTCGGATCCCGCCTTGAAGGGCCGGTACCTCGTTATCGGAGCCAGGATGGACGGGATGGGAATGGACAAATACATGCTGGACGGTGAGATGGTGCCGCGCATTTATCCCGGAGCAGTTGGAAACGCTTCCGGCATGGCCCTTTTGATGGAACTCGCCCGCATGCTATCGACGAACTCGCTCGCGCTGAGGCGCTCAGTGCTGCTTATCGGCTTCGGGGCATCGGCAGAATCGATGGCAGGCTCGTGGTACTTCCTTAACAGGGCCTTCGGAGATGTTCCGCTCATAGACGCGATGATCAATCTGGACATGCTGGGGGCAGGGAAGAGGGATCTTCTTGCGTACACATCGTCCAATGCCGATATGAACACGCTGGTGCACCGTATGGAAAGCGAACTGCTTCCGGTGCAGGCAAGTGTAATCACCGAAGAACCCTATCCGGGAGACCACAGGGCATTCTATGCCGCGGAAATTCCTTCCGTGCTGTTTACAACCGGCAGGTATCCGGAGCACAATACCGCCCGGGACAGCTTCGACCTTCTGGATTTCGACTCCATGGAACGGAGTCTTGAGTACCTTTTCAATTTCTCCGTGATGATGAGCGGGGCTCCGGCGCCTTCATTCCGGCCCGGTGCTTCAGAACCTGTGGACCTTCCGGCCCGCACGCTGTCTTTCTTCGACTGCGACATAAAGCCTGCATTCATGGGCAGCTATGATCCCAGGACCTTCATGGAGAAGTGGGTGTATGCATATCTGCGCTATCCTTCCTATGCCGTGGAGAACGGCATCCAGGGCAGGGTGGTTGTGGATTTCATCATCGACGAGAAAGGAAATGTCACCGATGTGAAGGTGAGCAGGGGGGTGCATGAGACCCTGGACGAGGAGGCGGTGCGGGTGATATCGGCCTCGCCAAAATGGAAACCGGCCAAGCATCGCGGAAAGAAGGTGAAGGTGGCAATGTCGGTAACGGTGGAATTCCGCCTGCAGAAGCGTTCGGACGGCTCTTTCGGAGTTAATGGAATAAGAATAAACTAAGATATATGGATTACAATTTTCTGGAGATCGAGAAAAAGTGGCAGGCCTGGTGGGCGGCCAACAAGACTTACAAGGCTGTAACGGACCCTTCCAAGCCCAAGTATTATGTGCTGGACATGTTTCCGTATCCTTCAGGAGCAGGCCTTCATGTGGGGCATCCCCTGGGATACATCGCAAGTGATATTTTCTCACGCTATAAGCGCCTGAAGGGCTTCAACGTGCTGCATCCCATGGGTTACGACGCCTTTGGCCTTCCCGCGGAGCAGTACGCGATCCAGACCGGCCAGCATCCGGAAAAGACCACCACGGAAAACGTGGCCCGTTACCGCAGCCAGCTGGATAGGATTGGCTTCTCATACGACTGGGACCGCGAGGTTCGCACCTGCGACCCTTCATATTATAAGTGGACCCAGTGGGCTTTCCTGAAGATGTTTGGCAGTTGGTACGACAATGCAGCCCAGAAGGCCCGTCCCATCGAGGAACTGGAGGCTGCTTTTGCGGAAGGAGGCTCCGCTGCCGTGGATGCCGCCTGCGGGGAGGTGAAACCTTTCACCGCATCTGAGTGGAAGGCATTCGGGGCTAAGGAAAAGGCCGATGTTCTCATGCAGTACCGCATTGCGTATCAGGGAGAAAGCACCGTTAACTGGTGCCCAGCCCTTGGAACCGTGCTAGCCAACGACGAGGTGAAGGACGGCTATTCGGAGCGCGGCGGATTCCCCGTTTTCCAGAAGAAGATGACCCAGTGGCAGCTGCGCGTGAGCGCCTATGCGGCACGTCTTCTGGAGGGTCTGGACCGCATCGACTGGACAGATTCCCTCAAGGAGATGCAGCGCAACTGGATCGGCCGTAGCGAGGGTGCGGAGATGGTGTTCAAGGTAAAGTGCGACGGCGCTTCCTACGACATGACCATCTTCACCACCAGGGCCGATACCGTTTTTGGAGTTACCTTCATGGTGCTGGCTCCGGAGAGCGAGTGGGTGGCTAAGCTCACATCGGCCTCGCAGAAAGCCGAGGTCGAGGCGTATCTGGAGCAGGTTCTCAAGAAGAACGAGCGTGAAAGGATGGCCGCCAAGGCCGTTACAGGCGTATTTTCCGGCTCTTATGCCGTGAATCCGCTCACCGGGGAAGAAGTCCCCGTGTGGATATCGGAATACGTGCTGGCAGGCTACGGCACCGGCGCCATCATGGCAGTTCCGGCGCACGACAGCCGCGACTATGCCTTCGCCCGCAAGTTCAATCTCCCCATCATCCCCCTGATCGAAGGGGCCGATGTTTCCGAGGAGAGCTTCGACGCCAAGGAAGGCATCATGATGAATTCAGGCTTCCTGAACGGACTCAGCGTGAAGGAGGCTATTCCCGCCGCCATCGACTATGTGGAGTCCCACGGCATCGGCCATAGGAAGATCAATTATCGTATCCGCGATGCCATTTTCTCCCGTCAGCGCTACTGGGGCGAGCCTTTCCCCATCTGCTACAAGGATGGTATTGCCACTCCGCTGCCCATGGAGGCTCTGCCGTTGACTCTGCCGGAAATCGACCAGTACAAGCCCACCGAGGACGGCCAGCCGCCGCTCGCCCGCGCTAAGGACTGGACATACGAGGGTTATCCCCTGGAGGTTTCCACAATGCCGGGATTCGCAGGCTCCAGCGCATATTATCTGCGCTATATGGACCCTCACAACGACGAGGCGCTTGTGAGCAAAGAGGCCGATGAGTACTGGAGGAATGTGGATCTGTACATCGGAGGAACGGAGCATGCAACCGGCCACCTCATCTACAGCCGCTTCTGGAACAAGTTCCTCTACGACCTTGGCTATGTGGTGGAGGACGAGCCTTTCCGCAAGCTCATCAACCAGGGAATGATCCAGGGCAGGTCCAACTTCGTATACATGATTCCCGGCACGAACAAGTTCGTATCGGCAGGTCTTCGTGACCAGTACGAGACGATTCCCGTGCACGTGGACGTTAATATCGTGTACAACGACAGGCTGGATATCGAGGCGTTCCGCGCATGGAGGCCCGATTATAAGGATGCCGAATTCGTTCTGGAAGACGGCGAGTATGTATGTGGTTGGGCGGTCGAGAAGATGTCCAAGAGCATGTACAACGTTGTGAATCCGGACCAGATTTGCGACACTTACGGTGCGGATACCCTGCGCCTGTACGAGATGTTCCTTGGCCCGTTGGAGCAGGCGAAGCCTTGGGATACCAAGGGTATCGACGGGGTGAACCGCTTCCTGAAGAAGTTCTGGAGGCTGTTCTGGGACCGCGAGAAGTGGCTGGTCAGTGACGAAGAGCCCACGCGCTCGGAACTCAAGGCGCTGCATAAACTCATCGGCAAGGAGCAGGAAGATATCGAGACATTCTCCTATAATACTACCATATCGGCCTTCATGATCGCCCTCGGAGAGCTTCAGGGCTGCTCCAAGCGCGCGATTCTGGAGCCTCTGGTGATTCTGCTGAGTCCGTTCGCTCCGCATATCGCGGAGGAACTGTGGCACCAGCTGGGTCACGAGGATTCGGTGGTTTATGCTTCTTACCCGGAGTATGTGGAGGAATATACTGCCGATGACAGCGTGAAGTATCCGGAGTCGTTCAACGGCAAAACGCGTTTCATCGTGGATGTGCCTGCGTCGTACAGCCCTGCCGAAGTGGAGGCTTCCGTTTTGGCGAATGAGCTCACTGCAAAGTATGTGGAGGGTATGCAGGTTGCCAAGGTGATTGTGGTTCCCGGAAGGATAGTCAATGTGGTTTTGAAGAAATAAAGTATGCCTCTTACAAAACAAAGTGTATTACAGACATCGAAGGAGTGGCTTCTTGTCACCCTTGGCATCCTGATCTATGTTACCGGATGGTCGCTCTTCCTCATGCCGAACAACCTCATCGGCGGGGGAGTCTCCGGTATCAGTTCCATGATCCAGTATGCCACCAAGGGCGTAATCCAGATGGGTTACAGCTACTTTGTGCTCAATGCGATACTGGTTATCGCCGCCATCGTGATTATCGGCATGGGTTTCGGCGCCAAGACGATATACGCTATCATCCTGGCTTCGGTGGCCTTGAGGATCATCCCTGGGCTCATTCCCGATTCGATAATCAATACTCTGGCCCTGCAGAACGGTAAGCTCATGTCCACCCTCATGGGCGGAATCATGGCGGGAATCGGCATCGGCATGAGCATCTCCAATGGCGGGTCAACCGGCGGAACGGATATCATCGCGCTGATTTACACCCGCTACCGCAACGTGTCGCCGGGAAAAGTGATTTTGTATCTGGACTTCGTTATTATCCTGTCGTCGCTGGTCGTGCCTTCGTTCGTCACGGAAACGGATCCTCTTACCGGCGCGGCGCTTATCGGGGCCGATGGAGAGCCGGTGCGGCATCTCATGCCGTTTGCGGAGAAGGTTACCACGGTGGTGTATGGTCTTATTCTGGTTACGGTGAACAGCTATGTGCTGGACATGTACATTTCCGGCTCCAAGCAGAGCGTGCAGCTGTTCATTCTTTCGCAGAAGCACAGCGATGAAATTGCGGAAGCGATTACTCATAATCTGCACCGCGGAGTCACTGTCCTTAACGGTCGCGGCTGGTATTCCAAGAAGGAAACGCAGGTGCTGATGGTGATTACCCGCAAGACGGATCTGAACCTCCTTCTGCGTTACATCAAGCAGATTGATTCCCACGCATTTTTGTCTGTTTCTTCGGTTAACGGAGTGTACGGAGAGGGCTTTGACGCCATAAAAGGCGGGAGCAAGAGTTAATTTTTTTTTAATTTTATTAAGAAAAATAAGTAAAAAACAGAAAAAGACATAAAAAACATAAATTTCTGCATGTGGCCCGGATTGGAACGAAAGTCTTATCCGGGCTTTTTTATACTTTTATGCCGTAATAAACATTTAAAACCATGACTGTCATAATCATAATCCTCGCAATCAGCGTTGTTTTGCTGGCCATAGGACTTTTGTTCAGTATCATCCGGAGGGGTATCACCCCCAAGGTGGCCGAGGCGCCTCCGCCCATAGCCACTATTGAAGAACCGGCAGGGCAGCAGATGATTAAAGCCCTTTCCCGGGAGAATGACAAGGGTGTAGACCGGGAACTGTTTGTCAGGTGCTGCCGTTACATGGAACTGCGGAAACCCTTTCTGGTGGAGTCCTTCTCCCTGGATGACCTTGCCCTGGCCATGTTCACAAATAAACTCTATCTTTCCCAAACCATCAACGCCTGTACGGGGCGCAACTTCAGGAACTTCGTGAACAACTACCGCGTCCTGTATGCCATGGAACTGTTCAAGAAGAACAATCGCCTGAGGGTGAGTGACTTGTCGAATCTCTCCGGCTTCCACTCACCCGTAACGTTCAATATGGCTTTCAAACTCATGATGGACGAGGCCCCCGGCGCCTGGTGCATCCGTGTACGCCTGCAGAACCAGCGGAAAACCAACCCTCCAACCAAATAAGTTAAACCTCCCGGCATAAAAGTATAAAGCATGCAGATTTTATGTACGGGTTGGAATAATACTATTCAGAAGCAAGAGGTTGGCCGGATAATATGACGCTGGAGATGAAGGGGGTTTGGTAGGTGTAGCAGAGTTTGGTGAGGTCCCAGCCGGGGCGGGTGAGGATGAGGTCGGCACGCTTTCCGGGGGTGATGGAGCCGGTTTCGCGGCTTGAGCCCATGGCGTAGGCGCCGTTGAGGGTGACGGCGTTGAAGGCCTGGGTGGGGGTGAGGCGCATCTTGATGCAGCCCATGGCCATTACGAAGCGCATGTCGCCGCTGGGGGAGGAGCCGGGGTTATAGTCCGATGCCAGCGCGATGCCCAGCCCTGCATTGATGAAATCCTTGGCGCGGCCATAGGGGAGGCCGAGGAAAAAAGAGGAGCCGGGAAGCATCGTGGGCATAGTCGCTGAACCCTTGAGGGCTTCGATTTCGGCATCGGTTGTCTGCTCCAGATGGTCCACGGACAGGGCGCCGTGCTGAACGCCAACCTGTACACCGCCGCTCACTGCGAGCTCGTTTGCGTGAATCTTGGGAGTAAGGCCGAACTCCTTGCCGGCTTCAAGTATGCGGGCGGTGTCATCGACAGTGAAAAAGCCCTTGTCGCAGAATACATCCACGAAATCGGCCATTTCCGCGGCCCGGGGCATCATGTCGATAACCTCTTGAACATACCCTTCGTGTGTATATCCCCGGCCGATGGCGTGTGCCCCAAGGAACGTAATCTGGATCTTTGCCGGCACAGACTCCTTAATGCGCTTAATCACCCGCAGCATCTTGAGCTCGTCTTCCGGGTTGAGCCCGTAGCCGCTCTTGATCTCCATAGTGCCCGTACCTTTTGCAAGCACTTCGTTCACCCTTACCATCGACTGCCTGTATAGCTCGTCTTCTGGCGTACTGTGAAGCAGGTCTGCCGAATTCAGAATTCCACCGCCACGCTTTGCAATCTCTTCATAGCTCAGCCCTGCGAGTTTGTCCAAAAACTCCCCGTCGCGGCTCCCTGCGTACACCAGGTGCGTATGACTGTCGCAAAATGCCGGCATCACCATCCCTCCCTTCGCATCGATTATTTCGTCGATTTCAAGGGTCTGGAGGGTGGTGTCCTCCGGGGGCGTGTCCACCCCCGGACACGGGCAGGGGGAGGGGCCCGCAAGATACAAGTTCTCGCCTTGCGAGGACGCAGTAGATTGTGGGAGGGGCCGGAGTGGAGCGAAGCGGAACGGAGTCCCCCGGAGGACACCACCCTCCATTGACCCGAAATCGGCAATCCTGCCGTTTTCTATGGCGAGCCAGGCGTTGGGGAGGGTGCCGGTGCGGGACATTTCGGGGCCCTGGAGGCGAAGGACGCCTTCAGGCTGGATGCCCACCAACAGGCCTATGTTTTTGATGAGGATCATAGGTATTTTTCGCTGCGGATGAAGGCGATGGACTTCTCGATGAGAGGATGCATGTAGGTGTCTGTGTCGATGAAGGGCACTTCTTTACGGAAGTCTTCGAAGATGCGCTCCAGACGGGGAGAGCTCTTTGCCGGACGGCGGAATTCGAGCGCCTGGGCTGCGTTGAAGAGCTCTATTGCGAGCACCGTTTCCACGTTGTTCACTACGCGGACGAGTTTGGTGGCCGAGTTGGAGCCCATGCTCACATGGTCTTCCTGGCCCTGCGAAGACGGGATGGAATCGCAGGATGCGGGCCAACAGAGCCCCTTGTTCTGGGACACGATGGAGGCCGCGGTATACTGCGGAATCATGAAGCC
>JAEEGF012006178.1_pt1 | contig 20764 bp, 14 predicted proteins | sample 9134171 | NCBI WGS metagenome assembly JAEEGF01 (sample SAMN16246542, study PRJNA631951) | gut metagenome | biome: gut microbiome; feature: rumen; material: AP-attached | host: Bos | place: Iran: Karaj | collected 2018-10
CCGCCCGAGACACCGCTGGTATGTCAAAAACGACAACAGCGCTTACGCATTCACCGCCAACAACGGCGCCACCGACCTCGTCATCCATTATACGTTCGACTTAAAGCGTTATCTGGTTTTAAACGGCTACACCGGCGTTTTAAACGATTTCCAGGCCAAGGATAAATATTTGCTCTGGGGCGTTGGCGTCAACATTTTCCCCGAAAAAACAGCCACCCTCATTTTCGAAGCCTCTGGCGAAACCCCCTTGCGTTCCACCCACTGGATGGAGCATTTCTTGAACAGTCCCCTTAAATTGACCCCAGGCCTGCGCCTCAATCTTCCCGGCCAAACCTACCTTACCCTTTCGGGAGATATCGGATTCCATTATTTCAAGGATCTGGACGAAGAAGACGCTCTACAAGTCAACCTGAAATCAGGCAAGGAAAACCTCCAATACCCCATGGCAGGTTCCCCGGAACTGGGAATTGCTATTACCTTGAGCAAGGTGATTGACCTCAGCTGGGGCGATGACGACCACGACGGAGTTATCGACCGCAAGGACATGTGTCCCAACACCATGAAGGGGCAAGCGGTAAACCCCCGCGGATGTCCCGTGGACGAAGACCTTGACGGTGTCTTGAACATCGTTGACCTGTGCCCAGCTACTCCCATAGGGCTAGAAGTTGACTATAACGGTTGCCCCCTGGACCACGATAATGACGGAGTCGCCGATTACCTCGACAGGTGCCCCAATACCGCCGAAGGCTTTGCAGTGGATTCAACAGGATGCATGCTGGACACCGATGGCGATGGCATTGATGACAACAACGACAAATGCAACGAGACTCCCCACGGCGAACCTGTCGGAAATGACGGTTGTCCCCTGGACCAGGACCACGACGGCATTACGAACGATTTGGACCAATGCCCCGACACCCCCGAAGGCATCTCCATCGACAAACGCGGATGCCCCCTGGACTTTGATGGTGACGGTGTTCCCGACGATTTGGATAAGTGTCCCAACAGCAAGCTGGGAGAAACGGTTGGCGAATCGGGCTGCCCCCTGGATTCCGACAAGGACGGCGTTCCCGATACAAGAGACGAGTGTGCCGACACCCCCGAAGGCGTCACCGTAAATATTAACGGATGCCGCATCGACCAAGACGGCGATGGCATTTTCGACGAAGACGACAAGTGCCCCGGAACCCCCGAAGGCGCTCCCATCGACAGCCTGGGATGCCCCCTGGATTCCGACGATGACGGTGTGGCTGATTGGGCAGACCAATGCCCAGGCACCCAGGCAGGTGCATTCATCGATGTTTCGGGCTGCCCCACCAACCCCAGGCAAAACTTCAACATATTCGCCAAACAGATCCGGTTTAAAGGTCAGGACACCGTCCTGTACAATTCCAGCTACACCGCACTGAACGACATCGTGTACCACATGCGTCAATACCCTGTCAACTTGGAGATCCAGTGTTCTGCAAGCGAAGCTTCCGGTGAAAACGCCTCCCGCATTTCTAACGAAAGAGCCGAATTCATTTACAACTATCTTGTAAAGAAAGGCATCAGCAAAGACCGTCTTAAATTCCAGGGTTTCGGCAAAAAACTTCCGCCCACCCAGACTCAAAAGAACGACAGCGCCGACGCTGTCAGGTTTATACCCAGCCGACAGCTGGAACTCGACAAGAAACATTAGGCTGTTTTTACTATATTTGGGCTTCCCCAAACCATAAAAAGGAATTCCTATGAAGATTGCCGACAAGACAGTTGTCCAGATGCACTACACCCTGACCTCCGACGAAGGCAAGGTCATTGACTCTTCCGAAGGCCGCGAACCGCTGCAGTACATTCAGGGCGCCCACATGATCGTTGTGGGTCTTGAAAAAGCCATGGTGGGCCACGATGTGGGCGACAAGTTCGACGTCAAGGTGATTCCTTCTGAAGGTTACGGCGAATACAACGAAGAAATGACCCAGGAAGTTCCGCTGGACGTTTTCCAGGGTGTGGACAAGGTGGTAGAAGGCATGATGTTCTACGCCCAGACGCCGGCTGGCCCGATGCCCATCCGCGTGAAGTCCGTTTCTGAAAAGACCGCCGTCATCGACGCCAACCACGAACTGGCCGGCCAGAACCTGAACTTCGCCATCGAAGTGGTTTCTGTCCGTGAAGCTACCGAAGAAGAACTGAATCCGGGTCACCACTGCTGCTGTTGCGGCAAGGGCGAAGGCGATTGCAAGTGCGGCGAAGAAGGCCACGAATGCGAATGTGGCGGCGAAGGCCACAAAGAAAATTGCGACGGTAACGGCGGCTGCGGCTGCCCCAACCACGACAAGCACCACGGTAAATAAACCGCAAACGCTTTCGTTGTTTACAACATATAAAAAGGCAGGCTTAATCGCCTGCCTGTTTTAATTCTGCTAAAGTAGCTAATTACTCATATTCCGGGAGAGACCATTCCGTAGGCATGGTACCGATATCGTTATGCTTGTAGGTAAAGCCCTTTTCGGGATCAAGCTTTTCCACAGTACCCTTTACCGCAGAGCCACAAGCCCTTCCGCTGTCCTTGTTAATAGAGCAGTTGGTGTTTTTCATCAGCAGCTGGTCGCCATACACATCCCATATACCAGATCTCTTTTCTTGCTGGGCCTTTTTCAGAGTTACTTCGATATTATGGTTACCCAGGCTATCCAGCTTAAGAGACCACTTGTAGTTGTCTTCGTAGGCAACCCAGGTTCCCACAAGCTTGCTACGGTCGACATCCTTATACTTGAGCGTAGACTTGGAGCAGCTCATTTCATCGCCAGCCACGATGGACATGTTGAAGTCGCTGTCAACTTCTGCAGAAACCAGAGAATAGACGGACTTGTCAAAGAAAACCGGGAGCATCAGCAAATAGCCACGCTGGATATCGTAGTAACCAGCCGACCAATTAGTCGAATCCCCATCCGTTTCTTCAACAACGTAACGATCCTTGAAGAAGGAATAAACCTGTTTCAGGGTTCCGCTCTTGCAAGAAAGCTTGACGCCCTTCAAATCGCCTGCGTTCGTAATGACACCCGATTCTTTTTCTACGCTGACCGATTCCACATCCTTGAACTTGCCACCATTGATAGAGACCTGCAACTGGTCTTTTTCATTGACAATGAACTTGAGTTCGCCCGATTTTTCAAAGAATGCCTGCATCTTGTCGGCACTCTTGGATTCAACACCCATAAAGGAGCCGTTTTCAACGCCAAATTCAATGACGCCATCCTTGAATTCCGAACGGACCGCAATCCATGCCGGGTCAGAAATCCACAGCGAGAACACGCCCTGCTTGGCACCTGCCGCAAGGAACAATTCCGTACCGAACATTTCGCCGAGAGACATGTTCTTTTCCAAGTCTTCCAACGTAGCAGCACGGGTTCCCTTGGGACCATCAGCCTCCTTGGAAGAAGAGGACTTTTCTGTGGAAGAGGAAGATTCTTCTACACTGGAAGAGGAATCATCATCGCCGCGTTCCACATTAGAAGAGTTATCGTCGCTGCCACAAGCAGCAAGCATCAAAGAAATCGCAAAAGCGGAAGAAATCACCGCCGAACATGCCTTAAAATTCATAAAAACCTCGTTTTCTGCATAGAATATACACAAAAAATGGGACAATGTAAATAATTGTCGATTTTTTGTGATAAAAAACGCATTTTAAGTCAAATTTCTAAGGGAGCACCGGGATTGTACCCCAAATCGGCCTTGGCATTCTCGATATCGGGAGCGGCATCGTACAAAAATCCCGCAAGAGCCTGTTCCGCCGTAACGGGCTTTCCGCCAATCCAGCTCTTCAGAACAGCCAATTTTTTCGCAATCCACCAGGGAACAGGCACCATGAAATGTCGTTTTTTTGCCAATTTCAAAATACTTTTCGCCATATCCGCCATGGAAAGGACTCGTTCACCAGCCAGGGCGTAGGTCTTTTTCACCGCATTTTCAGAAAAGCCCGCCAGGGCGATTCCCTTGACCAAGTCAACGCTCTTGACCGGACGTTTGAGGCATTTTCCCCCACCGGGCAAGAAGTACACCGGAAAACGTCGCACGTAGTCGGCATACATGTTGAACTCGATTCCGCCACCATAACCCACAGGCTCCCCAATCACCAGCGTCGGGCGGACGATGGTCCATTCCAGACCGGAATCCTTGACGCAGGACTCCCCCGCCAACTTGCTTTTACCGTATTCCGTAAGTACCGGGTATGTCACCGAAATGCTGGACACATAGACCAGCCGCCTTACGCCGGCTTCCTGGGCGGCAGCAACCACATTGCGCGTCCCGCCGGCATTGATGCGCCCAAAGGCGCACGGTTTTGTAGAAAGGAGAATGGCGGCTAGATGGTAGACCAAATCTACACCCACAAAGGCCTTGCGGATGGATTCATAATCCGACACATCCCCATAAAAGACCTCCACCCCCCGGGGTAAAAACCCAGCCTGGGTATCGCCCGGGAGCACAAGCACGCGAACACACACATCACGGGCTAGAAGTTCCCGACAAAGCGCCTTCCCTACGACGCCTGCGCCACCCGTCACCAAAGCAATCATTGCTAGGCTTCCAGCAAATAGCGGATATCCTTGACCTTGCGAGCAAGGTCTTCGTCTTTATCCATCTGCTTTACCAGTGAACGGATAGCTGCGATAACAGAAGAGTAATCCCTGTTAAAGAATTCTCCAATATTCACGAGCGATGTATTGGTCATTTCGCGGCAAAGGTACATGGCCACCTTGCGCGGCAGGGCAACACCGGCATCCTGGCGCTTGCTTGCAAGGGCCGTGAGATCGCAACCGAATTCCATGGCAACCGTCTCGGAGATTCCCTTTACCGAAAGTTCCTCGACGCCGGAAGTTCCCGGAGCTGCCACCAAGCGCTTGACAGCGCCCAAATCCAGGTTTTCTTCGCAGAATTCATTCATGGCACGGAGACCGTTCAACATGCCCTCGATGACGCGGAAGTTCTCGCGGGGTGGGAGCGACAGGAACCGACAAATTTCTTCGCGGTCCTTATCCACGAAGGGAATGCTCATGGATTTCTTCTGGATAAGCTTCATGCGGGTCGTAAGATCCGGTACATCCAGGCCCACCGCCACGCAAGATTCCAGCGGAGCCAGAAGCTTTTCCGAAATACACGGAATTTCGGAATGGCCCTTGGGGCGCGCTTCGCCTTCGCGAAGGGGATTGAACTGGGACGGATGCCTATCGCAAGAAAGCACCACCTGCTTGCCCTGGGCACGCAAATGCTTAATCAGAATGGCAAGGCGCTTCTGCGTACTGACGCCATATTCCAGAAGCTGGACATCGTCCAAAAGCAGCACATCACAGTTTTCGTACTTTTCCTGGAAGGCATAAGCGAGTTCGCGGACATTACCGAGTTTTGCATCTAACGCCTTGCTCATGGCCGTGGCGTCGCGCAAGAATTCGTAGGCATGGCAATAGACCACGCGAATCTGGGAATTGCTCTTGAGCATTTGGCCGGCAATGGACTGCAAAAGGTGAGTCTTGCCGAGACCAGACTTGCCATATACAAAAAGCGGATTCAGGGCCGGATCGCCCGGCTTTTCGGCCACGGACTTGCAAGCTTCGCAGGCGGTAAAATTGCAGTCACCTTCGATAAAGTTTTCGAAAGTATAGCCGGCATACAGAGAAAGCTTAAGGCGGGGGGCGCGCTTCTTGGCGGCTACACGGGCAGGGCGTACAGCCGGGAGCTTCGGAGCCGCCGGAGTGGACATCACCTGCACGCTTTTTTCGCTAGCGGCAATAGAAATCTTGAAATCGACAAAGGATTCGCCAAGGACTTCGGAAAAAGCCTTGCGCATAATATCCGCATAATGAGCCTTTACCCAGTTTTCGCGCAATTCATCGGGGACAGAAAGCTGGACAACACCATCAAAAACGCCTTCGAAACCTACCGTATCTAAAATGGCCAGGCCGAAATAATCATTGCATTCTTCACGCAAACGGTCCAGTGTCAGCTGCCAGACCGAAGATTCAGAATTTAAAAGAGCAACAGAGTTTGTCACGTTTTACCAATCATCTAAAAAAGCATGAAAAAATTAAATAAAGCATACAACAAAATGACAAGGGCATACATTTTTTTTTGAAAAACGGCGATTTTGAGCTAAAAACGAAAAAAAAATATTTATTCCCAATAATACCCCCATTGTTGCAAACAAATCACGCTTTTAATCACTCCGCAGTCAAGACAGAACCCCTATGTTTGGAACAACTTATCAACAGAAAAATTTTGAACTATATCTTGACAAAAAATTATATACTTTTAATGCACAAAAGAGCATTAATACACAAAGCATATAAAAAAATAACCGCCCATTTTTGTCAAAAAAAGGCAGTTTTTCGTAGAAGATATTGAATATCAATGATTTAGCGTTCTATTTTCTTTCGTCCATTTTCGACTGGAGATTTTCAATACGTTGTTCCAGCATTTTCTGGATTTCGGGCAAAAGTTTATCCTTGATTCGATCCAGATAAAGGCACTGAAGCTGAATCATGCGGTTACGATGCCTACCGGCATGTTCCTGGATCCAGCGACTCACCGCCACCTGACGGTCCTGCATACGTTCCTGCAACACCTGCTTGATGTACGTTGTCTGTACAGACATATAACGCTGCATGTTGAACGGAAGTTTGTAGGTGCGGATAAACTGCTTAAGCAATTCCAGAAGCGACAAGTTCTGAGCCCTGCGTTCCTGAATGAATTGCTTCAATTCTTCGCAGTGGCATTCAAAGAAAGGCATAATGGCTTTATCATCGATCTGATAAAGTTCCAACTCGTCTTGTTTCTTTGTCGCTTCGTCGACAGCCATGCTATAAATTTATAAAAAATTTCGATTTTTCTGTAAAATTACGTGATTTTACGCACGAAAAAGGAGTAAGGCATCTTAAAAGAAAGCAATTCATCACAATCTTGTAAGAAAACAACACCTTCAGTCCCCGGATGCAATCGATCCACATCGGCACCCTTGAAATCCTTCATTGCAGAAACTTTGCAGGGAGCCATTCCCGACGGGGTCATCAATTCCAGCGAGTCATCAATGGAAAAAGGCGTCTTGACATTGACCCTGAAAGAATTCGTATTCGAATCATAGGACAACACCTGGGCAGCCACGCAACCACCGGCAGCCTCCTCGTGGGTAGACTCATAATTCTGAGGCAGAGGGCCACGCAGGAATCCCGGCATGAAACCGCGGCCATCCACAAAGGAAATGGCACGGCGACTTTCTTCGGAAACCTTCACCAATTCAGGCTCAACGCCCTGTTCAAATTGGGCTGCACAAGAATCAATTGCCATACGGTAAGCACGCACCACCTGGCTCAAGTAATACACCGACTTGGTACGGCCTTCAATCTTGAAAGAATCAAGCCCGGCAGCCATCAGTTCGGGAATCACGTCGATGGCGCAAATATCGCGGCTGCTCATGAAATAAGTTCCCCAGGTGTCTTCGTCCAAGGCAATGGGGTCAAGCTCCGGGCGATCCGTACGCTGTAAACGAAACTCCCCCACATGCTCCTGATAATTTTCGCACTGGGGTTCCGGATTTGCATACAAACGATAGGGCATGCGGCAGCTGTTGTCACAGGCTCCCTGGTTTGCATCGCGACGAGTCACCCAGTTGCTGAGCATACAGCGTCCCGACATCGACATACACACGGCGCCATGCACAAAGACTTCCAGTTCCAAATCCGGCAAACGTTTCTTGATTTCCAGGATTTCAGACAAGCGAAGTTCGCGGCTCAGAATCACGCGGCTCACACCAAGATCGCGCCAGAACTTGGCGGCCAGATAATTGGTGGTATTCGCCTGCACAGACAAATGAATCTCGACCTCGGGACGTACTTCGCGAAGCCAACCCACAAAACCGGGATCCGCTACAATCAACGCATCGGGTTTCAAGTCGATCGCCGAAAGCAATGCGTTCTGGAAAGCCTCAACCTTCACGTTACGGGGGATGACGTTACTAGTGAGGTAAAACTTTTTACCCAAGCGATGGGCGTATTCAATGCCTTCGGCCAGGTCATCCAAGTTCTTGAATCCGTTTTCACGGGCACGGAGCGAAAAGGCGGGCTGCCCCGCATATACGGCATCGGCTCCATACGCAAAAGCGTACTTCATACGAATCAAGTCCCCAGCGGGAGCAAGAAGTTCAGGCTTGTTCATATTTGGTTACCAGCTTATGAAAATGTGAAATGAGGAATGTGAGATGTGAAATGCAGTAATCATTACACATTTCACACTCCACATCGCGGCGAAGCCGCTTCCTACCACTTGAATCCGGTTCTCAAGTAAACCTTTTCGTCGTTGAACAGGGTGATTTCGCCCAAGAAGAACACGTACTGGCCTTCGTAGCTGACAGACGGAGTCAGGGAATATTCCATTTTCGCACCCTTCAAGAAGCGCTTATGAATTTTCATATGGTCATGACGGGGAGTCGTGTCGTTCACGGCACTGCCGTAATCCGTTCCCTTCCAGAACCAGGTGTTACGGAGCGAGGCAAAAATATGATGGTCCAGACGACCATAAGCGGTAAAGTCAATAGTCTGGCTATTGGGGCCAGCCTGGTTTCCCAAGGGGCGACCCAAATGGGCCATCTGGGCCGTATTTTCATGGAAGTGAGAATACACGTAAGGTTCGATGCGTGCATATTCCGCGATAAAGCCCGATTCAAGCAAATGGGTATTGATCTTAAAATCATGGGCGCCATGCATACCGGCCATCCAAGCCCACTTGGCTTCGATGTTGTCGTTTTTCACGAGACTCACCGGACTTTCCATGTCATCCAGGAAGAATTCGCTGTAGACACGGAGCGAACGGAACAGGCGGTAGTTAAAGTCGAAGGAAAGGGAACCGTTATTGCTGTCTTCAGAGTAGTTCCCCTTTTCCATGAACAAGGGAACCGTCGGAACAAACAGCCAGGGTTTCAGGTTGTCGTACTGGATTTGAAGTTCACTGATACCGAAGGTGGCATTGCCCACGGCAAGTTCGTAACGGTGACCAAAGATGTTGCGGGTGTTATCGATATTCTTGTCGTCAAAGCTATGATAGATACGCAAGTCACCGTAGAACGAAAGTACGCGCAAGGGGCCAAATTGCATGTCCAGCGAAAGCATGTTGTAGGGCAACGCGAACTGGTTCAAGCTCAGGTTATTGTAGTAGCCCGGGCCCCAATGCATCACGTCGCGACCGAAATCCAGACGCAGCCAATCGTAGTTCAAGGCGATGTGGGTGCGGTAGCGGGCATAGCTCGTGTATTCCAGACCCGAATTATTTTCCGACTTCTGGTTTTCCAGGAATTCCCCATCAAAAGACCTAGGACGATTATCCTTCTCTCTCTCCGTTGCAAAATGCGCCTCGTCATAAATACGGGCATCCAGCACGAAGTCAATGGAATCCGCATAACCACGCAAGTAGATTCCACCGTCAATTCCCGGCCAGATGGTATCGTTCAGCGCCTCACCGCCGCGATAATCCATGCCCCCCACAAGAGACATTGCCATAGCCATGCGGGGTGCCTTGTTTTCAAAAGAGCCATGTCCCGAAACCGCTGCACCATTTTCACTATCAAAGTACAGCAGCGCATTTTTTTCATTGGCCACGAAATTCTTGCGGAATGTCGTATCGCGGTGCGGATACGCAAAGAACTGACGCCCCTCTCCCGTGGTAACGCGATGCAGATCGAACAGCATGGGTGAATTTTCCAGCAGGCGCAAGTTGCGGACATTTTCGGGACCGACCACAGGCGATGCAGCAAATGCCGGTATAGAAAGCATAGATGCCAACAAGAAGGCAAACGGCTTAGAAACTTTTTTCATAACGTCTCGATTTTTCAAGAATCTTAACAATAATTTGAGGGGCGTGATATTTTGCCAAAAGATAGCTTTTTATTCCCTGTATTCACCATAACAAAAACATTTTGGTGCGAATTGTTCCGAACGGGGTAATTTGTACCATTTTTCATTTTCTGTTTTTTTTATTAAGTGGCTTTTTGATATGTGAACAGGCTTTGAGCAATGTATCTTTTCTAAAAAAGCCCCCCCACCTTCAAACGAGGAAAAAATGCTTACAAGGAATTGTTTGGGAATTACGTCTCTTGTATCGTTTGGTCTTATGGTAGGATGTTCCGACGACAGCTCCACCACACCGAAAGACGATCTTGCAGACATTACAGAAACCATCACGAACGCATGCACCTATGACGGCTATACCGCCATGCAGGGCGCCAGCGGAGAAACACTGTGTCTTGATCCCGAAGGTACGCTTGCCTTCTGGATCAATGCCGACGGATCTTACGGATTCCCCGAAGCATCGCAGGAATCCGGTTCTACGGAACAGCCCGATAATACAGGCAACTCTTCAAACGACTCCAGCACAACCCCGACCAACGAGTCTTCTACAGAAGATTCCACTGGTTCGGCAAGCAAAACAAACACCTGTACTACGGAAAAAGCACTTTATACAATCAACGGCATTTCTTACTACAAAAATGAGGATGGAACCCTCTACTACTTTGACGCAGACTGCAACAAGGCCTCACTGGCGGAGTCAACACCGGCTAGCAGCTCTTCGATTTCCGAAAGTTCCATCTCCTCTGAATCGACAAAGCCCGTATCCAGTAGTTCCATTGTTACGCCCAACAGCAGCGCCACTACTATCTCCAACGGGAATGTGCCCACCATCAGCTATACCGCAAGCGGTGCAAGCGTCGAAAACAACAACAGCTGCGTAACGGTTACCGGCGGCGAAGTCGTAATCACCTGCGCCGGCGACTACGACTTTAGCGGCTCCTACAGCGGTGCAGACGCCCAAATCCGCGTTTACTCCCCCAAGAGCGATTCGGGTGTCTATCTGAACTTGCGCGGGCTTACGCTCACCAATACGGCTGACGCTCCCATTTACGCACAGATGTCCAGCAAAACTTTCGTGGTTCCCAAAAACGGAACCACCAACACGCTTAGCGACGGCAGCACCCGAACAAAGACATTCACCTACGTGAATTCCAACAACGAAACGAAAGTGGACACCACCGGTGCCTGCATTTACGCCAAGGACGACTTGACCATTAAAGGCGAAGGCACCTTGGTTGTGAAAGGCAACTACAACAACGGCATTCACACCAGCAACGATCTGCGTTTCCGCGGCGCAACGACCGTCAACGTAACCGCAGTGAATAATGGGTTGAAAGGCAAGAACGCCGTGGATATCGAAAACGGCAACATTACCATCGCAGCGACCAACGGCGACGGCATCAAGAGCGACGAAGGCGAAGATGAAGGCGCTATAGTAGACAACAAAGGTATAGTCAATATCAAAGGCGGCAACATCACCATTACCAAGGCTGGCGATGACGGTATCCAGGCTTACAACTATATCATCGTCCAAGACTCGGTTTCCGAGCCAACCGTCAAAGTAACCTCGACCGGCAAAGGCATTGTCTCTGACAACAGGGTTTACATCAACGCCGGGAAAATTGACATTTCTTCTGGTGATGACGGAGTGCATTCCAACTTGAACGTCTACTTTAACGGAGGCTACACGACCATTGCCGCCCCCAAGAACGACGGCGTTCACGCAGATTCTACACTCATGATCAATGATGGAACCATCTACGTGACCAATTCCTACGAAGGTTTGGAAGCATGGTACATCAAGGCAAACGGTGGCATTACCGATGTCTACGGAACCAATGACGCCTGGAATGCAGCGGGTGGCAACGACGGTTCAGGCAACACCAATCAAAGCGGCCAGTCAAACTGGGGATTCGGCCCCGGAGGCGGCATGGGCGGCAGAATGGGAAGCAGCAGCGGTTTCCTGACCATTACGGGCGGCGTACACCACGCAAAGACTGGCTCCGGTGACACCGACGGCATTGACAGCAACGGCGAACTCACCATTTCTGGTGGCGTTGTCATCGTTGAATGCCAGATTAGCGGCGGCATGGGCGGCTCCTTCGATGCCGACGGCACAGCAAGCCTCACCAGCAAAACGGTTCTCGGATTCAGCAGTGGATCTTCGGAAAAAGGCACCAACTATAACGTGAGCTTTACAACCGGCAGTTACTACGGAACATCTAACATCGCATTCAAGCCCACCATATCGGGTAGATACATGGTCGCTACTACAGGTCAGCCCGCTCAAGTAAGCAATACTTCCAGCTACCAGAAGAACGTCACCTTCCCTTCAGGAAGCACCGTCTACTACAACGAATAGAATTCCTCCCAACCCACCTAAAAGCCCTCCGCGAATGCGGAGGACTTTTCTTCTATAAATCGATTTCAAATTCCGAGCTAGGTTACATCCAGCTGCGTTCAGACGTACCCGAAATACCGCGAATCTTAAGATCGAAGTCATCGGGGTTCGTGGCTGCGTTCATAGCCGTTTCAAGAGAAATCTTTTCTTCTTCGTAGAGCTTCAGGAGCGCCTGGTCGAAAGTCTGGCTGCGGTACTGCATGTGGCCTTCAGCAATAGCTTGTTCGATCAAGTCGTTCTTATCCTTGTCTTCGATGTATTCCTTGATGGCAGCCGTATTCACGAGAATTTCGGCAGCAGGCACTCGCCCATTGCCATCCTTGGTCGGCAACAAGCGAAGCGAAATAATGCCGGCAAGTACTTCGGAAAGCAACAAGCGGATTTCGTCATGCTGGTGCGGCGGGTACATCGAAAGCACACGGTGAATCGTTTCGGTAGCGTTAGTCGTATGGATGGTAGCAAACACCATGTGGCCCGTATCGGCCGCAGTCATGGCAATCTGCATGGTTTCCAAGTCACGAATTTCGCCCACCAGAAGCACATCCGGGTCCTGACGGAGAGCGGCGCGCAAGGCGTTCGCATATGAGAGCGTATCCACGCCGATTTCACGCTGCGAAATAATCGCCTTGTTGTCCTTGTAAAGGTATTCGATCGGGTCTTCGACCGTAATGATGTTCACCGCTTCATTCTGGTTGATGTAATCCAGCATGGCGGCCAAGGTCGTCGACTTACCCGAACCCGTTGTACCAGTAACCAGCACGAGACCGCGCTTGGTCAGGGACATATCGCGAATGACTTCGGGCAAATGCAGTTCTTCGAAGGCCGGAATCTTTGCCTTAATGTGACGAATCACCACGGCGATAGAACCGCGCTGACGGAAAACGTTCACACGGAAACGGCCCATGTCACGGGCGCCCACGGCAAAGTCACATTCCTTGTTGGCTTCAAAGCGCTGTTTTTGATCGCGATTCATGATGTCATCCAAGAAGGAATCCATCAACATGGAATCAACTTTTACATCAAAAATACGCTGCAAGGCACCGTTAATACGATAAACAGGCGGAACGCCTACACGCAAGTGCAAGTCAGAAGCACCGCGATTCACCATTTCACGCAATAATTTTTCAATACGAAGTTGCGGTTGCGGCTCGGCCATTAGGCATTACCTCCGAACTTTTCGTTATACATTTTTTCCACTTCAGCAAGGCGAGTCGCGATATCTTCGTTTTCAGGTTCTTTCTGAGCCAAGTCCTTATAGATTTCCAGAGCCTTGGCATACAGTCCCTGGTCAAAATAGATTTCAGCCAAGGTACGAGTATTCAAGCTATCGTCCAGATCCTGGGCGCCACGGTCAAGCGGTGCATCGGGATCGTTAATGAGGCCGGCAGAAATTTCATCGTCGGAATCTCCGGACATCAAGAAATCAACACCCTTGTTGGAAGGCTTGGATTCTTCAGTCAAGGAATCGTCATCCATGTCGAACAAACCCTTGAAGGCGCCAGACACTTCAGATTCCAGGGAATCCAAATCCTGTGCAGGTTCTTCTGCAGCCGGTGCTTCCGGAGCAACCTCGGCAGGTGCAGCCTGTGCTACTTCTACTTCGGCAGAAGCGTTATTCCCTTCTATCGGCAAATCATCGTCTTTTCCGAACAAATTGTCGAAAGACTTGTCAAGATCGCTTTCAAGAGCGTTTTCGGCTTCTTCGACAGGCTTGTCAAGAGATTCTTCGATCGGTGCGCCAGTCAGTTCCTGTTCGTTGGATTCGGCCTGGGTTGCTGTTTCGGGCAAATCCAGATCATCGTCTGCATCGCCAAACATCGAAGCAAAGGCGCCGCCCATTTCTTTAGCCAAATCCGAAGTTTCGGACTTTATCTCGGGCATTTCAAGTTCAGCTTCGGCCTGATTCACTTGTTCTTCCAGAGACACGGAAGCTTCTTGTTCAGGCTGCTGCAAATCGACACTGGCAGATTCGTCAGCCTGTTTTTCTTCGGGCAGATCGTCTTCGGAACCGAAGAGAGAATCGAAGGCGCTGTCTACGCTAAAGGAATTGTCAGAAGCCGGCTGGGCTGCAGGAGTTTCTTCAGCAGCAGGTGCAGCAGGAGCGTCATCAGCAAAGAGATTGTCAATCGGCGATTCCAATGCCGGAGCATCGTCCACCGTCAGTTCTTCTTCGGCAGCAGATTCTTCTGCGGCAGGAGCGTCATCAGCAAAAAGATTGTCGATCGGAGATTCCAATGCCGGAGCTTCTCCTACAGCAGGTTCTTCAGTCGGCAATTCGAGAGATTCTTCTGCGGGTGTTTCGAGAGCCGGTTCGTCATCGAGAGAAAGGCTATCGGCAGGCAAATCGAGATCAGCAACAGAAGCTTCAGTAGCGGTTTCTTCGGCAGGCAGATCTTCGTCGAGCTTGAAGGAATCTTCTACGGCAAGTTCTTCAGTCGGCAATTCAAGAGATTCTTCTTGAGGCGCGACTTCGGCACTTTCTACCGGCTTTTCTTCGGGGAGTTCATCTTCGCCGAAGATAGAATCGAAAGCGTTGTCAATGGTCGTCGGAGCGTCTTCAGCAGGAGCCGTTTCAACTGCAGCTTCTTCCGCCGGACTGTCATCGCCCGTCAGGTTCATGTCTGCAGAAGCGGACTTTTCGAACAAGCCGCCTTCTTCTTCAGCAGGAAGTTCAAGAGAATCTTCTTGCGGTGCAGCTTCGGCCTGCGGCTTTTCTTCGGGGAGTTCGTCTTCACCAAAGATATCACCGAAGGCATCGTCGATGCTCTGGGGCTTGTCTTCTGCAGGTGCAGAAACTTCAGCGGACTTTTCGAACAGGGAATCGCCATCGTTATCTTCGATACCTTCGTTAAGCGGCGATTCAGCAAGATCTTCGATAGAACCGAAGCTAGACCCTTCCTGAGTTTCAGTTTCAGCTTCGGCCTGCGGCTTTTCTTCAGGAAGTTCGTCTTCACCAAAGATGTCGCCGAAGGCATCGTCGATGCTCTGGGGCTTGTCTTCTACAGAAGCGCTTTCAAACACGGATTCCGCATTGGACTGCGCATTGTCGTCGATGCTTACAGGAATATCTGCAGCAGGAGCGGCGCTTGCAAAGGGACTTGCATTGGTCGTCTCTTCGGGTTCCAGATCGTCGTCCAAACCGAACATGTCGGACAGAGCCGAAGAAACATCGGACCCGGAAATATTTTCGTCTGCAAGGAATTCTTCGGTCAAGCCTTCGGATTCATCGGTCTTGATAGAATCCATGGCAGATTCGAGAGATGCCGTCAGGTCTTCCATTGTGGAATCATCGGCGGAATCGCCATTAGGAAGCATGGCCGCAAGAGATGCAAAGGGATCATCGGAGGATTCTGCCGGAGAATCAATGGATTCTTCTGTTGCAGGCAACTCGAAGGAATCCGTACCGGCATCCTCGGTCTTAGGTTCAGAATCGTCAGTAAAGGACAAATCAAGCGGCGAGGATGTCGAACCAAGATCCTGGGTGCTGTCGGACATGACAAATTCGGAATCCGCAGCGGCACCAATGGCAGCAGCTGCAGCCGTACTTTCGAGCACGGCATCGTATTCTTCTTTCCAGAAGGTGTTCAGCGGATCCATGTCGTGCAAGCGACGGTAACAGACATTGCGTTCTGCAAGCATGCCCAACTTATCGTAGGCATCACCCATAATCTGCTGTGCCGCCAAATTGAACGGATCCATCACGATAATGCGTTCACATTCCTCGACACACGGTTCGTAGGCTTCCAGCTGAATAAGAATCTTAGCGCGAACGAGCCTTGCCGAAATATCGTTCGGGTACAGCGTGAGACCGCCATCGACTCTCTGCAGAGCCTTGTCCAACTCTCCCGCTACGCGTTCAAGATCTGCAAGCCATGCAAACACCATGGAATTGGAGTTTTTCTTGCCAACAGACTTTCTAAGTGATTCCAACGTTACCGCCATAAACACCTCTTAGAGCAAAATTGCTTCGTCCGCCAAAAGAACCGGAATTCCTTCGCGAACCGGATACACCCTGGAATTGTCTTCGGTTATGAGAGCCTCGGTCAGGGGCTCCGTTACCTTTTCACCGGCAACGTTCTTCAACGTACCGGCAGAAATAGATTGATTCACTGCGGCCAAACATTCGTCAGACGCCAATTTCAACTTACCCCTTGTTTCGGGGCAGCAAAGAATATCTAAAAGAGTTGTATCGAACATAAAACCTTAATAATCAAATACTTACACAAAAAATAACATCATTTTCGCGTAAAGTGTAAAGATTATGTAAGGATTTTCGGTTTTAGTGCAGATATTTGAGGTTTACGAGGGCATAATTGCCCTCTTTTCCGTTTCCAATCAGCAAAAACACGCGCAAACCGAGGCTATCGAGCCAATTGATGTCGAAATCTTCGCGGTAGCCCGAAAAATTGGAGACCACCAACAGTTCGCGACAGCCAGTACGGTTGCAAACCGATTCCATCTCGGAAAGGGGGCCCAGGAGGTGCTGACGGTTCTCTTCACTGATTTTTTCAGGTTCAGAGCTAACGCAACCCAGAATTTCGATTCCAGGAATCACGTTGTAGCTGTCGAACCAGTTGCTGAGAGAATCTTCACGACCGCCAAGCAAAATAGAACGGTGACGTTTCTTCGCAAAAATGCGGTAGAAATAGTTTATCCAAAATGCCACACGGCGCCATACGAAAAGCGCAAAGGGAATCACCAGGCAGGTCGAAACCACAATGGCAATCCAGTTGCGGTCATAAGGCAAGAAACTGATTTCGTCATTCACCACCGGAGTCTGGGTAAAATAACGGAAAGCGGCATACCCACCCACCGTGAGCAAGTTCAAGGGAAGCAAATAACGAAGGAACTTTTCACCCTTGAGGCTTGAGACCGTGTATTCCCCACGGAAAATAAGGAACACCATGTTCAAGATGGCGACCAGCCCGACCAGCCACCAGTCCTCGAACTGAGAAAAACTCAACATCGAATGCTTTACAACCACGGAGTAGTCAATGCAGTTCGATGCCGCATCACCGCTAAGTCCCATCTTGGCGCAAGAACGTGCAATGGAATCCCCGCGACCCAGGAACACAAACGCCCAAATGGCAATGACACCCAAGTCCAGGAACATCTTCCAGAACTTCGGGATAAGCCTAGAGAACATGCCCACGAAGGCGGCAAAAAGAATACCGAAAGACACCAGGAAATTCGGAACAAAGTAAAGGTCCTTGTGCTTTTTCACAAAGATCAGCATCGCCTTGTAGAAATCCACATAGGAGCCCCAGCGGCGCGTACGGCAGCTCTGGCCCTTAAAATGCAGAATGTTGGTAGAAGGCGTATAGTAATTCTTATAACCAGCCGCTTTAGCCCTAAAGCAAAGGTCAAGATCCTCGCCGTACATAAAGAAGTCTTCGTCGAAGCCCTTCAGTTTTTCGTACAGATCCCGCTTCATGCAGAAGAACGAACCAATAATGGCGTCCACTTCGGTAATCGCATCGGGATCGGCGTAGGTCATGTTGTAACTGGCCAGCAGCTTGCTCTTCGGGAACAACGCCGCAAGACCAATCGTCTTGGAAACAGCCGAAATAATCGTCGGGAAAGAACGACGGCAAGCCCACTGAATGGAGCCGTCTTCGTTCAAGATGCGGCAGCCCACCGTACCCGCTTCCGGATGCTCTTCCATAAAGTTCAGCACCTTGGTAAAGGAATCGCGGGACACCACCGTATCGGGATTGATAAAGAACAAGTACGGCTTAGTGGCCTGTTTCTCGGCAAGGTTACAGCCCTTGCCAAAGCCCAGGTTTTCCTTGGAATCAATCCAAAGAACCTCGGGAAAATAAGCCTTGATTTCGGGTAAAATCGGAGACTCGGAACCGTTATCGAGAACGATAATCTGTGCATCCACATTTTCGCACGCATCGCGCACGGACTTTAAACAAGCCGGGATAAAGTCACAAGAATTGTAAGCGATGATGATAATGGAGCAAGAATACATGGAAGTAGGCAGTAGACTGTAGGAAATTGGAAGTTATGCGAGTCCCAGGCGAAGCTTTAACACCAGGAAGAAAGCTTCGGAGATAATGCCGCCGCTCATCTTGGAAGTACCGCGGGTACGGTCTGTAAACACGATAGGAATTTCCTTGACGCGGAGTCCCTTCTTCCAAATCTTGAAGGTGGTCTCGATCTGGAAGCAGTAACCGTCACTCTTCATCTTGTCGAGATTCAAGGCCTGCAGGGCTTCGCGACGGAAGCACTTGAAACCGCCCGTAGCATCGCTGATCGGAAGACCCGTCACGATGCGGGTATAAACATTTGCACCGTAGCTGAGGATCAGGCGACGCAAGTCCCAGTTCACCACGCTGATGCGGTGATTCTGGTAGCGGCTGCCCAAAACGAGATCAGCATCTTCGGCCGTTTCCAAAAAACGATTCAAGTCCGAGGGGCAATGGCTAAAGTCGGCATCCATTTCGAATACACGTTCATAATCGCGTTCCAGGGCCCACTTGAAGCCCGTCACGTAGGCGGAACCGAGCCCCATCTTGCCCTTTCGGCGGATTAGGTGTACGCGCGGATTCTTCTTGGTTTCTTCTTCGACCATGTCGCCCGTTCCGTCGGGACTGCCATCGTCTACCACCAAGATTTCCAAGCATTCGTTCTGTTCCAAAATAGCCGACATAATGAGCATGATATTTTCTTTCTCATTATAAGTCGGAACAATTACAAGACTTTTAGGATACGCCATAAACCAACTTTCTCCTAACTCAAATCTACAATTTCACGAATGCTTTCAGCCACAGGATAGCTCTGTTTTTTGCTTCCATTCATCATTTCTCCCAAGAGTCCAAGGGAAATGAACTGCACGCCCATCACCAGCGAGAAACCGCCAGCCAACAGAAGCGGGCGCACATGGAGCGCGCCGGTCTGCAACCATTCGTAGCCGAAGTAGCCCGAAATACCAAAACCGATCAGCATGAAAATGAGTCCCAGAAGTCCAAAGAAATGGAGCGGCTTCGAGGAGAAGCTACGCATGAACATGAGGGACACCAGATCCAGGAATCCGGATACCAAGCGGGACACACCATACTTGGAAACCCCATGGACACGAGCACGGTGGGCCACAGGCATTTCAGTAATGCGGAAGCCCTGCCACTTGGCCATGACGGGGATAAAGCGATGGTAGTCACCGTAAAGGTGAATGAATCGCACCACGGAACTGCGGTAAGCCTTGATACCGCAGTTAAAGTCATGCAGACGCTGACCGCAGACAATGGAAACCGTCAAGTTGAAAAGCTTGGAAGGCCATGTCTTGTGCCAAGGATCCAGACGACGGATTTTCCAACCCGAAACCAGGTCGTAGCCGTCATCCAGAATCTTAATCATCTTCGGAATTTCGAGCGGATCATCTTGCAGGTCACCATCCAAAGTGGCCACATACTTGCCGCGAGCCTTCGAAAAACCGAAGGCAAGACCGGCAGCCTTTCCGCAGTTGAACTGGAAGCGGAAGGCACGAATAAAGGTATACTCCTTGGATAAAGACTCCACCACTTCCCAGGTATTGTCACGGCTACCGTCATCGATGACGATGACTTCGTAGGTAAAGCCCGTAGGCTCAATGGCCGCAACAATTTCCTTAAAAAGTTCGGGAAGGTTCTCGCTTTCTTCCTTGACCGGAATAACAAGACTCAAATCCATTCGTATCCTCTCTTCTTATCGCAAATAATAACAGACCTAATTAGTTCGCTGCAGCAACTACAGCAGGTTCCTTTGCAGAATCCTTTTCAGTGGAATCAACCGGTGCTGCAGGAGCAGGTTCTTCAACCTTCAAGGGTTCGTCAGACATCTGTTCAATCTGGCGACCACTCATCAGGAGACGTGCGCGGCCACCTTCTTCGTAGGCCGGGACACTGTTAAGACCGCGGTTCAGCACTTCCTGGGCGTTGATCTTTTGGCCAGCAGCTTCGAACACGAATGCGGCAGCCCAGTAGTTACGCCATTCCGAGGGGAACTGCTTGATGCCCAACTCAAGATACTTCGCAGCGGCGGCAGCGAGGCTATCCACCTCGGCCTTCTTTTCAGCCGTAAACGGATGTTCGTTGCGGAGCTTGGAAATCTTATCGCGGACATCGAAAGAAATCTGCAAGTACAGGGAAACGTAACCAGAAAGCAGGCGTTCCGTTTCTTCGTTGATGTAGGCGGTACCGTCGCCGAGACCGCGGAACTTGAACACGGAATCAATGAGGTCTGCCGTGTACTTCGCATCAAAGGCGTTGCGCTTGGGGTTCAAGTCACCCTTCACGAAGTTGTAGACCATGCCTTCTTGCACCATGTACTTTTCAAGACCCATGAAGTTGGACGTACCGACGGTCGTCGAAATTTCAATCGGCTTGTCCATGTTCTGGAGAGCAAGGTCAATCACCAGCTTATGCTGCGTAAGCATCATACCGCTGCGGGGACGAGCGGCCCATTCGGTAAAGGCATCCCACACCTGGTAATGCACCTTGAACTGCATGAG
>JAEEGF012090771.1_pt1 | contig 20760 bp, 18 predicted proteins | sample 9134171 | NCBI WGS metagenome assembly JAEEGF01 (sample SAMN16246542, study PRJNA631951) | gut metagenome | biome: gut microbiome; feature: rumen; material: AP-attached | host: Bos | place: Iran: Karaj | collected 2018-10
CACGCCTTGTCACGCGCGAACGCGGTCGCATAACGGAGGTCATCCACGAATTGATCCTTCACCAGCAAAGCCACCATGGCGGCGGCAGCCTCTTCGTCACCTTCCAAGCCTTTCAGCGCCTTCTTATAAATGTCTGCGCTGCAATACTCCTTCCGCGCGCAAAGTGCCTGCAGCGAAGAAAGCAGTTTGTCGTCCTTAGAAATCATATCCAAAACTGACGTAAGCGCCCACCTTCTTGTTCAAGTCGTTCCAACGGACATCCAGCCGGATCGGGCCGGCGATGGTCTTGTAACCCAGCTCGAAACAGGCTCCCAGCACCAGTTTGTTCTGGATATCGAGGAAACCGCTGAGGGTATCCTCCGCCTTGAAGGCGCCCGCCTCAAAGGTCGTGAACAAGTTCTTGCCGAAACGAAGCCGCAGCGCCGCATCCGCCGACGCAAGATAATTATCCACCAGCATCATGCCGCCGAATCCGCAGAACGGGATCTGCTGGTCGATGTAGCGACCGGCCATCGTGCCGCCGATGAAGTTTTTAAGCGGCAGGTTGGTCATATCCTCGGCATCGCCGTTCAGCACCGCACGGGCGTTGACACCCATCAGCAGGGAAACGTGACGGCCGAAAGGAAGGGCGGTGCGGAAATGGACGGAAGCCAGATGTTCATCAGCGAAACCGATCTTCAGGTCCTTCGCGAAAACCCATTCATAATTCACATTGAAATCGATACCCCGCATCGTGAAATACGGGTCATCCAGCGTATAGGCACGGCCATTGGCGAACGCAGAGGTATAATTACCGCCCATGGAGGAAAGCACATCGCTGGAAGCCGACACGTTCTGGTTGGAGAGCCAGTCCGTCGCCCGGATAAACTTGTTGCGCCCGCCGATATTAAAGTCCAGGTGCGTCCAATGGATGTTGGAGAAATACACCTCTTCCTGATGGCTCCAATACTTGAGCCGGAACAGGGCCTCGTCCGTCGTGACGTCCGCGGTATAGCCGCTGACCTTGGCGTCGAAATTGAGCGTAGGCGTCCGGAGTCCGTCGAAAGAAAGATGGGCCTGCGCATATTTGTTCTGACCGAGCTTGCCGGTCAGGTCAAACTTGACGCCGGAGATCTGATGGGCGCCGAGACCGACATTGACGATGGCGTCCACTAGCGTCTCATTGTCGGCACGGATACCGAAACCGAACTGATGGATCGGCCGTTTCTGGCAACGGAATACGAGCCGATAGGGCTCTTCTTCTCCCAGCAGGCGATAAGTCACAGATTCGAAGGACCCCGTGGCAAAGATCATCGCGACCGCCTTATCGATCTGCGTCTTTCCGATCCGGTCTCCCGCCTTGAATCTCAACTTCTTGGACAGCCAGCGCGAATCCCTGTCCGGCATCCCTTCAAACTCGATGCTCGCGATCTGCAAGGGTGTCCGGCCGATGTCGTCGGCGGGACGGGCACGCAGCGTCTTCGACGCATCCGGCATCATCGCCTTCAGGGACTTCAGCGCATCGGCCTGACGAAGGGCGGCGGCATAGCCCCGTCCGACGATGGTCTTGACACTCTTCGTATCGAAACTGAGCATGTTATACTCGCGCAACTGGGGCTTGATGAAGATGTCCGCATTGTCCACGTTCTTGGAGAAAGCCTCGCGGCCCAGCATGTCGATGAAGGTCCAGAGGATATCGGCGATGTTGTTGATCTCCTCATAGGTCATGTCCTTGTCGGACAGGTCCACGCCGATGATATAGTCCGCACCCATCTCCCGGGCGATATCGGTCGGGAAGTTGTTGCGCGTGCCGCCGTCCACCAGCACCATGCCGTGGGTACGGACGGGATCGAAGAGGCCCGGGATGGACATCGTCGAGCGAAGCGCCTCGTTGATGGATCCGGAGGTCCAGTTTTTCGCCTTGCAGCTGACCAGATCGGAGGCCACGCAGCAGAACGGGATCGGGAAATCCAGGAAGCTGACCGAATCTTGATAACCCGCGGAGATGGAACTGAAAATATTGTTGACGTGCAGGCCGTTGATGTATCCGGCCGGCAGACTGCGGGCAATGTTGTTGATCGGCAGGTCAACTCCCGTCGTGGGGTCTTGAACCATGCCGCTGCGCTCGACCGGAATCGACCTTTTTCCCTTTTTCTTGGCAGGCTGCTGCTCTTCCGGCGCCTGCCCTATCATCGCGCGGAAGACATCTTCCGAGTAATGGAACGGCACGGAGAGCATGTACTTTTCCTTGTACATCTTGGTCGCGTAGGAAATGTAATCCTGCGGGACCTTGTCGCTGAGCGCCAGGTTCCAGTCCATCGAGGTGACCAGCGAATCCAGGTAATCGACGTCGTAGCCTAGGGCGTACAGGCCGCCGACCAGGCCGCCCATGCTGGTACCCACGACCACGTCGACGGGAATCTGCTGCTCCTCCAGATAACGGATCACGCCCACGTGCGCAGCCCCCTTGGCCCCGCCTCCGCTGAGCACCAGGGCCACCGTCGGCCGATGCTCGGTCCGGCGGATCCGGTCCAGTTTCTTCCGCACTTTTTCAAATGCCACAGCATCCCCTTCAGGATCCACACTGGCCGTGGCGAGCTGCGCGCCGGCACTCAGGGGCAGCAAAGCCAGGACTGCGGCAGCCACCCATTTCAAAGCCTTCCTATTCATCGTTCGTAACATTTTTATGTTTTCCGGCCAGCAGGCCACAAGCCGCCAGGATGTCCTCGCCCCGCGAGGAACGGATGGTCGTGGTCACGCCGTGGGCCGAAAGACGGTCCCGGAAACGTTCCATCACCGCATCCGGCGACGTCTCATAAGGGAAATCCGGGATCTTGTGGAACCGGATGAGGTTGACCCGGCACTCCAGGCCGGAAAAGAGGCGCGCTAGCGCGTCTGCATGGCGTCTGTCATCGTTGAAGCCTGCAAACATCGTATACTCGAAACTCACGCGGCGCTGCCCCGTGAAGTCGTATTTCCGGATCAGGTCCACCACGTCGCGCAGGGGCCAGGCCTTCTGCACGGGCATGATGGAAAAGCGCTCTTCCGGGAAGGGGTTGTGGACGCTGACCGCCAGATGGCACTTGCACTCATCCAGGTAACGGCGCAGGTTCGGCAGCACGCCGATGGTTGACAGCGTGATGCGTTTCGGGCTCCAGCCGAAACCCCAGTCCGAAGTCAGGACCTCGATGGCGCGCATGACGGCGTCATAATTGTCCAGCGGCTCCCCCATCCCCATAAAGACGGCATTGGTCAGTTCCTGGCTCTCGGGGATGGCTACGAACTGATTGAGGATCTGGGCGGCAGACAAATGGCCGTGGAAGCCCTGACGCCCGGTCATGCAGAAACGGCAGCCCATCTTGCATCCAGCCTGGGAAGAGACGCACAGCGTCTTGCGATCCGCATCCGGGATCACGACCGCCTCGACGGCGGAATCCTCCATCCCGCCCGGCATCGGGCAGGACACGGGGAAAAGATATTTGCGCGTCCCGTCCACGGATTCGGCGAAGCCGGCGGGCGCCGTCACTCCCGTGTCGTACAACTCTTTCAGCCGTTCGCGCCCGGCTTTGGAAAGATTGGTCATCCCGTCGAACGAAGCGACCCGGTGCCCATAAAGCCACTGCGCGATCTGCTTGCCCGCAAATGCAGGGAGGCCGGCCGCCAGCGCACATTCCTTGAGCTCCGTAGGAGTTTTCCCGAGAAGGCATTCTTTCATACCACAAAAATAATGAAAAATAATGCAAGATTGCAGCGTTTTTGATTATCTTTGCTTACCTGCGCCGGAGGTCCGGCAAAGGACACAATTTTATAAACAATAACATTATGGCTAAAGAAGTTGAAGGACAGGCCTCCGATATCAATGCCGCCAAACTGAAGGCATTGCAGGCCACGATCGACAAGATTGAGAAAGATTACGGGAAAGGGACGATCATGAAGTTGGGAGATCAGCCACAATGGGATGTGCAAGTCATTCCGAGCGGCTCCGTGGCGCTAGACCACGCCCTCGGCATCGGCGGGTATCCCCGGGGAAGGATCATCGAGATCTACGGCCCCGAGTCCAGCGGTAAGACGACCCTGGCGATCCATGCGATCGCCCAGGCCCAGAAACAAGGCGGCATCGCCGCGATGATCGACGCGGAGCACGCGTTCGACCGCACCTACGCCAAGGCCCTTGGCGTCAACCTCGAGACCCTGCTGATCTCGCAGCCGGACAACGGCGAGCAGGCCCTCGAAATCGCTGACAACCTGATCCGCTCCGGCGCGATCGACATCGTCGTCATCGACTCCGTCGCGGCCCTCACCCCGAAGGCCGAGATCGAAGGCGAGATGGGCGACAACAAGGTCGGACTCCAGGCGCGGCTGATGAGCCAGGCGCTCCGCAAGCTCACCGCCAACATCGCCAAGACCAACACCTGCTGCATCTTCATCAACCAGTTGCGCGAGAAGATCGGCATCATGTTCGGAAATCCCGAGACCACCACGGGCGGCAACGCCCTGAAGTTCTATGCTTCCGTGCGTATCGACGTCCGCCGCACCACCCAGATCAAGGACGGTGAGGAAGCGCTCGGCAACCGCACCCGCGTCAAGGTCGTCAAGAACAAGATGGCCCCGCCTTTCAAGAAGGCGGAGTTCGATATCGTCTTCGGCGAAGGCATTTCCCACACCGGAGAGATCATCGACCTCGGCGTCGAATACGATATCATCAAGAAGAGCGGCAGCTGGTTCAGCTACAACGGCGAAAAGCTCGCCCAGGGCCGTGAAGCGGTCAAGCAGCTCCTGCGGGACAACCCCGAGCTCTGCGATGAGATCGAAGCTGCGATCCGGGAAGCACTGGCCAACATAAAAGACTGACAATGAGCAAAATCATCCTCACAGGCGACCGGCCCACCGGTCGCCTTCATATCGGACACTATGTCGGATCCCTTCGCCGCAGGGTCGAACTGCAGGAAAGCGGCCTGTTTGACAGAATCTTCATCATGATCGCCGATGCGCAGGCGCTCACGGACAATGCGGACAACCCGGAGAAGGTCCGGCAGAACATCATCGAGGTGGCCCTCGACTACATGTCCTGCGGTCTCGACCCGGAGAAATCCGTGCTGTTCATCCAGTCGCAGGTCAGCGAACTGACGGAGCTCACCTTCTTCTACCAGAACCTGGTGACGGTCCAGCGCCTCCAGCGCAACCCCACCGTCAAGGCGGAGCTCCAGTGGAGGGGCTTCTCCGAGAGTACGGACGGGGCGGACAACAAGGCGGGGACGCCCGTCGGTTTCTTCTGCTACCCGATCAGCCAGGCGGCCGACATCACGGCCTTCAAGGCCACGACCGTCCCTGTCGGCGAGGATCAGGAACCGATGATCGAGCAGACCCGCGAGATCGTCCGCAAGTTCAACGCCACTTATGGCGAGACCCTGGTCGAGCCGGAGATCATGCTCCCCGACAATGCGGCTTGCCTGCGTCTCCCCGGCACCGACGGGAAGGCCAAGATGTCCAAGTCCCTGGGCAACTGCATCTACCTGTCCGACAGTGAGGAAGAGCTCAAGGCCAAGGTCCGCGGGATGTATACGGACCCCCTGCACCTGCAAGTTTCCGATCCCGGACATGTGGAAGGCAATCCGGTCTTCACTTATCTGGACGCTTTCTGCAAGAGAGAGCATTTCGGGAAGTTCGGTGACTGCTTCCACGGCAAGAAAGTCAGTTTCGATTTCCACTCGCTCGACGAGGTGAAAGCGCAGTACCGTGCCGGCGGCCTGGGCGACATGATGATCAAGAACTTCCTCTTTGAGGTGCTGAACGACACGCTCGCCCCCATCCGCGCCCGTCGCAAGGAGCTGGAGAAGGATCTTCCCTACGTCTATGAGGTCCTGCGCAAGGGCAGCGAGACCGCCCGTGCGGTAGCCGCCCGGACGCTTGCGGACGTCAAGCGTGCCATGCGGATCAACTACTTCGACGAGGGCGTGCTCGACGCCCTCATTGAAGAGCAGCAGAAAAAGTATCAGTAAGCATAGGGATCGAAAGGCTTGCCTCCGGCCAGGATTTCCTGCTTCTTTTCATCGAAGGTCACCTTCTCGCCGCTGCGTACCGCAGCGTTCGTCATCATCGTCGCGATCGAATGGTTATAACCCGCCTGGACCGGGGCGTTGGTCTCCTTGCGGCTGCGCACGCACTCCATCCAGTTGCGCATGTGCAGGCTCGTCATCGGATCGCCCCCGGTATTGGCGGCCGTCTCCACCCGGATGGAAGGCAGTTTGAAGGTCTCCAGCAGATTGGCCTCCATACCCATCGCCTGGGCGTCTTTCGCTTTCATGCCACCGATGGAGGTCACTTCATTGGTATCCAGGTTGAGCGTGCCGCCATTGGAGAAATACAACTCCTTCACGCCTCCCGCGCTGTTGGTGAAGCGCGAGGTGTACTGGACCTGGAAGCCCTCGTCGCTCCCCTCCGGGCCGTAATCCATCACCGCTGTCAGCGTATCATAGTTCCTGCGTCCGTCCTTCCAGAGATAGATGCCCCCGTTGGCCGCGACGCTGCGCGGGTGGCTCAAGCCCGTGAACCAGTGGACCGTATCGATCTGGTGCGACATCCACTGTCCGGGAATACCGGACGAATAAGGCCAGAACAGCCTGTACTCCAAATATTTGCGCGGATCCCACGGCTCGTAGGGGCGGTTGCACAGGAAACGCTTCCAGTCCGTATCCTCCTCGCGGCACTCCGCGACCAGGGCGGGACGGCGCCAGCGGCCGGGCTGGTTCACATTCCAGCTCATCTCCACCATCACGATGGGGCCGAACTTGCCGGACTGGATGTAATCGTAGGCCGCCTGATAGTTGGGCGCCGAACGGCGCTGGGAGCCGATCTGGATGATGCATTTGGACTTCTTCGCGATCTTGAGGGCCTTGCGCGCGTCCTCCATCGTCTCGGCGAAGGGCTTTTCGCAATAGGCGTCGCAGCCGGCCTTGACGGCCTCCACAAGATGCGTCGCGTGCTGGAAATCAGCCGTGGAGATGATGACCGCATCGCACATCTTGGAATCATACAATTCTTCGTTGTTGCGGAACAACTTCACCTCCATGTTGTAGTTTTTCTTAAAATACTCCGCCGCTTCCTCGCGCCGGCGTTTCCAGATGTCGGAGACAGCCACGATCTCGAAGCCGAGCTCCTTGGCGTGGTTCATGAACGAAGGGATTAGCGAGCCGCGGCAACGGTCCGAGAATCCCACGATTCCCACCTTGACGATATCGTTGGCTTTTTTTGATTTGGCATACAATGCCGAATCAAGGGACAAGCCCCCCAGCACCAAACCTCCCGTTCCGAGCAGGCTGGTTTTCAAAAACTCTCTTCTGGTCTGCATGATTATTTGACTGATTGGATTTGTTCTTTCAAAACTTGGACGGCGACGGGCAGTTCAGTCTTCACGTCATTCCATTTGCACTCGAAGGAAATGCGACCCGTAAAGCCGATCTTCTTGAGCGCGCGTAGATAGGGTGTGAAATCATCGCCTGCGACGCCCGGAGCGGTCCGCTCCCCTACCTCCGCGATATGGCAATGGACCAGTTTGTCCGCCGCGGACAGAATGCCGGCCGGAGTCTCCCCCACCCGCATCATGTGGAAGATGTCTGCGATAACGCAAATGTTGGGACTGCCGGCTTTACGGGCTATCTCTGCCCCTTCCTCCACCGTATTGATGAAGTTGGTCTCGCTCTCCTGCAAAGGCTCGATCGCCACGATGACCCCGCATTCCTCAGCTACGGGCGCCATCCCTCTCAAAAGGGAAAGAAACTGGTCCTCTGCCTCCTCACGCGGGAAGCCCTCGGGAATGGATCGCGAACGGCTGCTGCCCAAGACCAAGATCTTCAGACCCGCCTCGGCGGCGCGCCGGATGGCAACTTCCGAGTAGCGGCCCGCCCGTTCCAGATCCGCCTCCGGTCCTACGACCAGAATGTCCTTCGGGAAGAAACCGTTGGCCGAATAGATGGGCAAACCCAGTGTATCGGCTGCGGCCCGCTGGGCGGCAAAAACAGAGTCACTCTGCTCCGGGACCAGGAAAGCGGCGACATTCGCCTCCAGATAATCTAGCCCGCAAGCCACGGCGGCCGGAGCCCGGTTCAGTCCGCAGATGCCGATGTGCTCATCCAAATTGAATTCGTGCTGTTTCTCCTGACAGGAATTCCATGTCACCAGGGACAGGATCAGGATGAAAAAAGAAAGAATCGTTTTACGCATAAAATGATAATATCTGTACAAATATAATAAATAGCGAGAAAAAACAAACCGCCCCGGATCAATCCCGGAGCGGTTGAAGGAAAGAGTCAGCTACTGCCTAGAAAGACAGCGCGATGCCGATGAAGTCGTCAGCCTTGAGGGCGGCGCCGCCGATCAGGCCGCCGTCGATGTCGGGCTGGGCGAAGAGTTCCTTCGCGTTGGAGGGCTTGCAGCTGCCGCCATAAAGGATGGTCGTTTCCTCGGCGACCTGCTTGCCGAAATGGGCGGCGAGGACCTCACGGATGTAAGCGTGGATTTCCTCAGCCTGCTCCGCGGTTGCGGTCTTGCCGGTACCGATGGCCCAGACGGGCTCATAGGCGATGACGATGGAAGCCATCTCATCGGCCGTGAACCGGAACAGGACGTTCTCGGTCTGGGTCTTCACCACCTCGAAGTGGCGGCCGGCCTCACGCTCGTCGAGATTCTCCCCGACGCAGAGGATGACCTTCAGCCCGTTCGCCAGAGCGAGCTTGACCTTCTCGACGAGTTTCTCATCGGTCTCGCCATAGTACTGACGACGCTCGGAGTGGCCCAGGATGGTCCACTGCGCACCGGTCGAAGCGACCATCGCGGCGCTGACCTCACCCGTATAGGCGCCCTTCTCCTTGTCCGCGCAGTTCTCAGCGGAAAGCTCGACGCGCGTGCCCTTCACGACCTCGGCGACGGGGCAGAGGTGGGTGGCCGGGGTGGCAACGATCAGACCGACACAAGCCGGAACTTCAGCGGATTTGGCAACGACTGCTTTGGCGAGTTCAACGCCCTCGGGAACGGTGGTGTTCATCTTCCAGTTTCCCGCAACGATTTTCTTTCTCATAAGTGACGATATTTGTTGTGTTTTACTATTTTCGCGGCGCAAATTTACTACTTTTGCACAAGAAAATAAAGAATATGAAAACTTTCGTCAAAATGTTGATTCTCACGGGATCGGTGGCGGCCGCCGTCGCCTGCACGCAGAAAAATGAGGAGTTCAGATATACCCTGGACAGTTTCGCCGACATCAAGGTGATGCGCTACCGCGTCCCCGGCTGGGAAGACCTGAGCCTGGACCAGAAAGCCTACGCCTACCACCTGGCCGAGGCGGCCAAATGGGGCCGGGACATCTATTGGGACCAGAACTGCAGATACAACCTCCCGCTCCGTCATGCCCTGGAGCAGATCCTCACGGATTACAAGGGAGACCGGGATTGCCCCGACTGGCAGGACTTCCTCGTTTATGCCAAGCGCGTCTTCTTCTCCAACGGCGTCCATCACCATTATGCGGAAGACAAGTTTTTCCCTGCCTGCAACCGGGACTATTTCGCAGCCCTGCTGGACATCGTCGGATATAAAGGCAACGCCGAAGAACTTCTGGATTTCGTCTACGGGGATGACTTTCTCCAGCGCCGTTCCACATCGTCGGAAGGCGACATCGTGGCCTTGTCGGCCGTCAATTTCTACGAAGGCGTGACACGTGAGGAGGTCGAAGCTTATTACGCCGTCCAGATGGATCCCGCCGATGAGACGCCCGTCTCTTACGGCCTCAACACCAAGGTCGTCAAGGAGGACGGGCAGGTCGTCGAGAAACCCTGGAAGTCCGGCGGCATCTACGGGCCCGCGATCGACAAGATCTGCGCCGAACTGGAACAGGCCGCGCAATTTGCCGAGTCCGACTTGCAGAAAGAGTATATCTCCCTGCTGGTCAAGTATTACCGGACCGGCGACCTGCGGGTCTGGGACGAATACAACATCGCCTGGGTGAAGGACACCCTCGGCAAAGTGGATTTCGTCAACGGATTCGTGGAGGACTACAACGATCCGCTCGGACGCAAGGGCGCCTGGGAAGCGATGGTCAACATCCGCGACGACGAGGCCTCCCGCCGCACGGAAATCCTGAGCGCCAACGCCCAGTGGTTCGAGGATCACTCCCCCGTCGACCCGCGCTTTAAGAAAAAGACCGTCAAGGGCGTGTCGGCCAAGGTCATCAACGCCCTAGCCCTTGCAGGAGACTGCTACCCTTCGACGCCGATCGGCATCAACCTGCCCAATGCGGACTGGATCCGCAAGGAATATGGTTCCAAGTCCGTCACCATTGCCAACATCACCCACGCCTACGACCTTTCGGCCCAGGAACTGCCCAACAGTTCCCTCGCCGAATTCGCCTGGGACGAAGCGGAAATCGCCCTGGCCAAGCAATACGGCAATATCGCGGATGAGATCCACACCGATCTGCACGAATGCCTGGGCCACGGTTCCGGACAGTTGCTGCCGGGCGTGTCGACGACCGCGATGGGTGAATACTCTTCAACCCTGGAAGAGGCCCGCGCCGATCTTTTCGGCCTCTACTATGCCGCTGACCCGAAACTGGTCGAGCTGGGCATCCTACCCTCTCTGGATGCTTACAAGGCCGAATACAGCAATTACATCCGCAACGGCCTGATGGTGCAGTTCAACCGCGTGGAACTGGGCAAGCCCAACACGGAAGCCCATATGCAGAACCGCAAACTGATCGCCGAATGGTGCTACGAAAAGGGGGCTGCGGACAAGGTCATCGAGAAAAGGGTACGCGACGGCAAGACCTATTTCGTCGTCAATGACTACGAAGCGTTGCGGGGGCTTTTTGCACAGCTCCTCGCTGAAATCCAGCGTATCAAATCCGAGGGCGACTACGCCGCCGGCAAGGCGCTGGTGGAGACCTATGCGGTCCACATCGACCCCGTCCTGCACAAAGAGGTCAAGGAGCGTTATGAAGCGCTGGGTCTGAAACCGTATGGCGGTTTCATCAATCCGGACATCGTCCCGGTGGTCCGGCGCGGCAAGACCGTGGACTACAAGTTGGTCTACAACGACGATTACCTGGCCCAGATGCTCGCCTATGGACGCGACTACGCAGCGCTGGATTAAGGATTATTCCTATTATCTGCGGATGGAGCGGCAGATGTCGCCCCACACCGTTGCGTCCTATTGCTCCGAGGTCCGGGATTTCTTCGAAGCATCGGGAGCCTCCCCTGCCGAGGCCGGAGCGGATGCGGTGATGGACTATCTGGCCGAACGCTCGGGGAAGGTCTCCAAACGCACCCAGGCGCATATCCTTTCCTCCCTGCGCTCCTTTTTCGACTGGATGATCCTGGAGGGTGAAAGGAAGGACAACCCCTGCGACCCGGTGGAGGCCCCGAAACTGGGCCGTTACCTGCCGGCGGTCCTGTCCGAGGAAGAAGTGACGGCCATCTTGGAATCCGTGAACCTGTCGGACTGGATGGGCCTGCGGGACCGGGCGATCCTGGAGGTCCTGTACGGCTGCGGGCTGCGCGTGTCGGAGGCCGTAGGGCTGCGTATCTCAGACGTTTATATGGAAGAAGGATTCGTGCGCATTATCGGCAAGGGTGACAAACAACGTATCGTCCCGCTCGGAGAAGAGGCGGCGGATGCCATACGGAACTATCTGGACTCACGGATCGATCCGGCGGACACGGATTCCGAGGACATCCTGTTCCTGAACCGCTTCGGGCGTTCCCTCAGCCGTGTCGCCATGTTCAATATGATCAAGGCGCAGGCGCTTGCAGCCGGTATCCGGAAAGAGATTTCGCCACACACGTTCCGGCACAGTTTCGCCACGCATATGATTGAGCACGGGGCGGATTTGCGGGCGGTGCAGGAGATGCTGGGGCACGAGAGCATCCTCACGACGGAGATCTACACGCACGTCGATTCTTCCACCTGGCAGGCCGCCGTCCTGGAGCATCATCCGCGAGGGTAGGTTGTCGTCAGCAGACAGGGACGCAATCTTAGGAAGCAGGAAAGAACCCTTCGGGGAATGCTTCCAAAGATTGCGTCCTTGCCTGCTGATACGAAAGCCTTACTGCGGCGATGCGACGCAAGGGGCAAGCTTGACGCCCTGATCGGGTTTCAGGATGCCGGCTTTGACCAGATTCTCCACGGTCCAGTCATTTTGCGGAGACGCAGAACGGAAAAGTACAATGCCGTGTGCGGCATAGGAGCGGATGTAAGGGTGCCGCTTCAAAGAATCTTCCGGGAGGGTCCAGAGGGGATAACGGTAAGGTTTTGAAACCACGATCAAGTCCGCGAGCGCATCGTATTTCTCACGGTCAAACTTCCAGATGTCCATCAACTGCTCGGGGTAGGAGTAACCGCCCAATTCCCTCCGATACGAAACCATCCGCCCGGCATAAAAAGGGCCGATGCCCGGCAAGGCGTCGAAAGCCGCCGAGTCTGCCGTGTTCAGGTCCAGTTTGGGGATACGGATATAAGGTTCCAGGCGCTCGTAGACAGAGTCCGCGACCACGAAGGAGCGGGCGAAATCCTCCTTGCGGCGGAAACGGCCGCCCTTCTCCCGATAGTGCAGGATCGCCTGCGCCTGCTTTTCGCTGAAACCCAGCCGGCACAACTCCTCCCCGGAGACTGTATTGGGATTGAATGGGAAGGATTCGTAGCGCCGGGGCGTAAAGCGGCGACCTACGGACTGCGCACCCGGGGAATGCGGAGCGTCGCGCCGGACGGAGACGGGTTCACTGACACTGTCCACCCGGCCATCCTCTTTTAAGCGGTCGCCGGCAGCCTGATTCCCGGCCAGTAGCCGACTGGCCAGCGCCGGATCCACCACATAGACCGTGTCCGGCCGGTCCCGGTGGGCGACGACGGCCGTGACCGAGACCTTGTAGACGAACAAGGCCAGCTGATAACCGATGATCAGGAAAACGAGCGCGATCGCGCCTACCCGGAATGTTGCGGAAGGACGTCTATCTTCCGCCGGATCTTGTCTTTTCATCTTCTCCCTCCTCTTTCTCTCTGCGACGGGCCGGAGCGCCCGCCACCACGATGACGATTTCACCTTTGGGTTCGTGCTCCTTGAACCAGGCCGACACCTCGGCGAGCGTGCCGCGCCTGTGTTCTTCATGGATCTTGGATATCTCGCGCGCCACGGAGCAGAGGCGCTCGGGGCCGAAAAACTCGGCGAACTGATCCAAGGTCTTCACCAGACGGTAGGGTGACTCATAGAACACCATTGTCCGCGTCTCCCCTTCCAAAGCCTTCAAAGCCGTCTGACGCCCTTTTTTCTGGGGCAGGAAGCCCTCGAAACAGAAACGGTCGCAAGGCAGGCCAGAAGACACGACAGCCGGGATGCAGGCCGTAGCCCCCGGCAGGGTCTGCACCTCAATCCCTTCCGCCGCGCAGGTCCGAACCAGCAGGAAACCGGGATCCGAGACACCCGGTGTGCCCGCATCGCTGACCAACGCCACGTCCAGTCCCGCCAGGATGCGCTCCTTGACGGCCTCGACGGTCTGGTGCTCATTGTACTTATGATGAGACTGGAGACGGCCGTGGATGTCATAATGCTTGAGCAGGACGGAGGTCGTCCGGGTGTCTTCCGCCAGGATGAGATCCGCCTCCTGCAACACCTTCACGGCCCGGAAAGTCATATCCTCCAGGTTGCCGACGGGGGTAGGGACGATGTACAGCTTGCCTGCCATCACCGGCTCAACTTGCGGCGCACGGCCATCATGAAGCGGTAAACCACCTCGGAATCCAGGTTCCAACCGGGATAATTGCTGCGGATGAAGTCTTCCGCCTGGGACAAGGTCTCATACGAATTGAACAGCGCAATCGTAGCCTGGAACGCCTGCGCATCCCCCTTGAAGAGCGTATTGACAAACAGGATGCGGTCGTTGAGCGAGATGCCGCTGATGATGTTGCGGACCGGGGAACCGGGGATGTCGGTCTTCCAGGCGCATTTCTCGGCCATCACGTCGATGACCGCCGGTTTCGGTTTGGGCATCTCGGGCTCGGGGATGACCGGGGCCGGTTCAGGCTCTGCCACGAACACGGTTTCGGGTTCCGGCTCAGGGAACACGACCGGTACGGGTTCCTCGACGACAGGAGCGGGCTCTTCGATGACCGGATCCGGCAGTTCGACGGCAACGTCATCCAGCTCGATGGGCGCTTCGACGACCGGTTCCGGCTCGGAAACGACGATGGGAGCCGGTTCCGGCTCAGGAATGACGACAGGCTCGGGGGTCGGTGCAACCGCAGCTGCGGGAGCGACAGAAGGCTCCGGCTCAGCGACGGGCTCGGGTTCGTCCGTTTCGTCAAACTCCATGAAACCCTCCAGCTCGGCGAGCTGCAGCTCCACTTCCGCAATCTTCCCGTTGATGACGCCCAAGGCCTCCCGGATCTCAGACAAAATCTGCCACCCTGTCTTTTTCATAAAGCAAAACTTTCCTAAATTTGCACAAGTACTGCAAAAGTAAGGAAATGTTTTCAGAAAGTTTCAAAAAATCCGGCTGCATCGAAGTAATTTGCGGCTCCATGTTTTCCGGTAAGACCGAAGAGCTGATCAGAAGGCTGAAAAGGGCCCAGTTCGCCAACCAGAAAATCGCGACTTTCAAGCCCGTCATCGACAAGCGCTACTCCGATGAAGACGTCGTCTCGCACGATCTCCACAGCATCAAATCGAAACCCATTTCCTCCCCTGCGGAGATGCTGGACGTACCTGCGGACACCGAGGTCGTCGGCATCGACGAGGCACAGTTCTTCGATGAAAGTCTAGTGAGCGTCGCACAGACCCTGGCCGACCGGGGCATCCGCGTCATCATCGCCGGTCTGGACACCGATTACCTCGGAAAGCCTTTCGGCCCCATCCCGGCCCTGCTGGCCGTGGCCGAGGACGTCCAGAAAGTCCATGCCATCTGCGTACGATGCGGCGCGCTCGCGAACCACTCCCACCGCCTGTCCAAGAGCAAGAAACTGGTGGTGTTGGGAGAGAAGGATGTCTATGAGCCCCTGTGCAGGAATTGCTACAATGAAGCCATCAAGGCAGAGAAGGCCTAGTTCAGCATCTTCATCACGACCGTGATCTTCTGTGCGGCGCACCAGAGCCACACGGTCCCGTCATCCCCGATCCGCTCGACCTTGAAGGACAAGCCGCTGCGGGTCACGATGTCATCATCCGTCGTCCATTGGAGAAAGCCTGTGAGGACCTGGCCGTTCTCATGCGGCACTTCGGACAGTTTCAGCAGGAAATAGTCCGACATCGTATCCGTTCCGGCACGGAATTCCTTGCGGCCCCGGTTGAACGCGATCTGGGACGAGCCGGGCGCATAACTGTAGGTCACGATGCCTTTGACTTTAAGACAGACATCCGTAATCTCCAAGTCGGATTTGCTGAATCCGTCCCGGTTGCAAGCTGCCGCGAGCAGCGCGATGGCCAGCAGCCATCCTATGCGGAATCCTTTTTTCATTTGACGGAGACCTCCCTGATGATGATGTCCTGCGTCCCGTCGGCATAGCTTACGACAGCCTTGAGCGTTCCGGCGTTACGGATCTCATAATAACCGTCCGATCCGGGGGTGATGCCGCGACCGTTGAGCGTCCAGGCCACCCCTGTCGCTCCCTGCGCATTCATCACTCGGAGCGGGATCTTGTTTTTCGAGGTATTGCCGCTGTTGCGACGGGCGGACGAGCCCATGTTGATATAAGGCAGGCCGCCATAGCGGGACGTCGTAAATTCCAGCCGGAAGGGAAATACCTCCTCATCGTCAATGACATAGCAGAGAGAGAGGGTATAGCGCTCACCCGGATTCAAACCTTCCAGGACCAAAGCATACTTACCGGATTCATAGCCGTCTACCATGCGCTCTTCCGTCGTCCCCCTCGAATCCGTCCAGCGTACCAGGGTGGGCAGTCGCTTGCACGACTCCACGTCAGTGTGCCAGTTGAAGATGGCGGCATCCTGGAAAACATCCTCCAGGTCCAGCGCAATCGGTCCGTTGACAGAAAAACCGATGACACCGCTGTTCTTCCTGATCCCTACCAGCGAATAGGGTGACGTCTCTCCGCTCCAGAACACGAACGGAGGATCGGATACGGGCGTGAGTGAGTTATGCGTACTATAAGGGAAGAACACCTGGGAAACTGTCGAGGCACGGGGAAGCGCCGCGATGATCCGGGCACAGGGGTGGTCCGGACGGCAGTTGACTTCATTGTACTCCCAACGCTCCGCAGCCGTCATGTTCCTTTCCGATTCCTCGGAATAGCCGGCATCACGGGAGGATTTGTCCAACTGATAGACCAGCAAGCCGCTGCCGCCGATGAAACGGTCCCAGCCCGAAGAGGCACGGCATTCGAAAAGGAAATACTCCCCTTCCGTATCGGAATCCATGCGGAATCCGCGTCGCGTCGTCGTCATGGGATCCAGGTTCCAGACTCCGGCTTCCAGCATCTCCGGCTCAATCAAGCCGAGCATTTCAAGTTCGACGACCGTATAGTTCGGCGGCGTCCGGCCGTCGTTGTTATAATTGCCGACATCCATCAGGGAAAGCGTCCCCCAGAGACCGTCCGTCTTGCCCCCGCTCTTTTCGGCATCCACGTCATAGAAATCCGGCAGCCCGAGGATGTGGCTGAATTCGTGGCAGAAGGTGCCGATGCCGGTCAGGCTCAGTTCTGCGCGGCCGACATTCATCAATTCCGACGACATCGCATAGCTCGTAAGAAGTTTCCCGTCCAGACGGAGGCGGATGCCTGCGGAAATGAAATCCCAGGCGTGCGGCCAGATATGGTCGTCGGAGGCGCCGCCGTCGGCAGGATTGCCGCCGGCATAGAACACATAAATGAAATCGTATTGCGAGAAGTCGACATCCGGGTCAGACAAGGTGCAGGCTTCCGCGGCCGCCACGGCGGCACGCCGGTCATTCCCGTCCTCATCATCCTCCCCATAGTAAGCATGGTCCCGGGACAGAGTGACGACCGGACCCACATCGAAACCAAACTCCCGCGCCCCCCGGAACTGGGCGTTGAAGTACTCGAGCGCACTGCCCGAAGCCCCTTCATAGTTATATCCCGTCTGGGTCAGCATACGCTGGAAGTCCTCCCGGGTGAAGCGGAATGCGATGTCTGTAAACTGGGCCAGGATCACGATGGCCCGGCTGCTCGGCATCTCGTCGGCGCGGGTGGGCGGCTGAACGCCCGGCAGGACGGAAGCCGGGCGACGCCGGACGGAACTGCGCCGGACCGGAGGGATCGACCGGCTCGCGGCGCGGGCCGCCTCCGAACCGGAAGCCCCGACAGCGACGCCGGAATCGCGTTTCCGGCCATCCGAATCGTAATAGGCATAACGAAGGGTCCGCGTCGCGTCATCCAAGATGAGCGCGCACCCGTCCGTCGTCATCATGGAATGACCGTTCTCGTCACCGCGGATGACATACTCCACCACTGTCCCGTCCGGCTGCGTGTGACGCAGGACCCCCGGCCGTGCCGGCACCGCTCCGAGCGGAAGCGCGGCAAGGATCAGGAAGGTCAGGCAGTAGCAGAGGCGTTTCACGGATGGGGCGGAATTACTTTTTCAGCAATTCCTCGATATGTTCGGCATAATCGAGGGATGTATCGAGATAAAAAACGATCTCGGGGACGATGCGGAGCTGTTTCCCGACCCTGCGGCCAAGCTCCCCGCGGTATCCCCTCACGTTCTCTTCCAGGATCGCCATCACCTTTTCCGCTTTCTCCGAAGGGAAAATGCTGACATAGGTCTTGGCGATAGAAAGGTCGGGGCTGACCCGCACTTCACTGACGGTGACCATCGCCCCGTCGAAGACGGCCATCCCCTTGCTGCGCAGGATCTCCGCGAGATCTTTCTGGATCTCCCGCGCGACTTTCAACTGCCGGGTGGTCGGTGCCTTGTCCATTTACTTGACGTTGATGATATAATAGTTCTTCTTACCCTTCTGGGCCAGGATATAATGACCATTGATGATGTCCGCGGAAGTCACTTCGGCATTGATGTCGGAGACCTTCTCCTTGTTGAGGGACACGCCGCCGCCCTGGACCATCTTGCGGGCTTCGCCCTTGGAGGGGAAAACCTGCGTCTTGACGGCCAGCAGGTCGAGCAGGTTGCACGGGAACTCGGCTGCCGAAACCTCGAAGGAAGGGACATTGGCGAAGACTTCCCGGACCGTCCGCTCGTCCATCTTACGGAAAGTCTCGGAAGAGACATTGCCGAAAAGCAACTGCGTGGCTGCCACGGCGTTGTCGTATGCCTCCTGTCCATGCACCAGGATGGTGATCTCCTTGGCCAGGAGCTTCTGGAGACTGCGGCGTCCCGGGTCTTCGCGGTGCTCCGCGATGGCAGACTCGATGGTCTCCCGGTCCAGCATCGTGAAGATCTTGATGTAGCGCTCGGCGTCGTCATCGGCGACATTGAGCCAGAACTGATAGAACTCATAGGGCGAAGTGCGCTCGGGATCGAGCCAGATGTTGCCCTTTTCGGTCTTGCCGAACTTGGTCCCGTCGGCCTTGCGGATGAGCGGGCAGGTCAGGGCGAACGCTTCCCCGCCGTCCATGCGCCGGATCAGTTCCGTGCCGGTCGTGATGTTGCCCCACTGGTCGCTGCCGCCGAGCTGGAGGACACAGCCTTTATTCTTCCAAAGCCAGTAGAAATCATATCCCTGCATCAGCTGATAGCTGAACTCGGTGAAGGACATGCCCTCGCTGGAATCGCGGGACAGGCGCTTCTTGACGGAATCCTTGGCCATCATATAGTTGACGGTGATATGTTTGCCGATGTCGCGGATGAAATTGATGAAAGTATAATCCTTCATCCAGTCATAGTTGTTGACCAACTCCGCCTTGTTGGGGGCGTCCGATTCAAAATCCAGGAAACGGCCGAGCTGCGCCTTGATGCAGGCGACGTTGTGGTTCAGGGTTTCCTCATCGAGCAGGTTGCGCTCGGCTGACTTCATCGAAGGGTCTCCGATCATGCCGGTCGCGCCGCCGACCAGGGCATAAGGCTTGTGCCCGCAATTCTGGAAATGCTTGAGTATCATGACACTGACGAGATGGCCGATATGCAGCGAATCCGCCGTCGGATCGATTCCGACATATGCGGCCTGCGGGCATTCCATCAGCTTCTCTTCCGTTCCGGGCATGATATCCTGGATCATGCCTCTCCAGGTCAGTTCCTGTACAAAATTCTTCATCTTCTGTTCGATATATACAAAATCAGTGCAAATTTAGTCAATTTATCTTAACTTTGCACGGATATGAAAGGATTGAAAGCAATCGTCGTACTGCTCGCCGTCGCACTTCTGTGCAGCGGCTGTGAAGGGAATTGCGGGAAGCAGAAGGAAAAGAAGTACGACAAGGTCCTGATCCTTTACCAGGCGGGCCGCAACAGCCTGTCCGAGGAATTGCGGGCTGACATCAACGAGCTCAAGCAAGGCGACCTCCCTGCCGCTGGGGACAATAAGGCCATCGTGATCATCAGCCACCAGCCGACCTCATACGGGCTCTACGGAATCAAGACGAAACCCTGCATCATACGCCTTTACAAAGATAAGAAAGGCCTGCCGGTCCTGGACACGCTCATGCGTCTCGGGGAGAGCGACCTGCTGACGAAAAAGGAAGTGATGTCCCGCAGCCTGAACTACGTCGCCGAGACTTTCAAGTCCGACCACTACGGGCTGATCCTCGGCTCCCACGGCAATGGCTGGCTGCCCGTCGACTATTTCGCCCATCCCGACAAATACAAAGTCTCGGCGGGTGGGACAGGGGCCAAGGCGGCGCCCCGCATCACTTTCCCCACCGGCCCGGTCCCCTTCGAAGAGACGGAGCCGCTGCCGGGGCCCAAGGTCCGTTCTTTCGCAGAAGAGCGTGTCAACGAAGGCGGCACCCTGTATGTCTATGAGATGGACATCAAGGACCTGGCCGCGGGCATCCCGTTCCACTTCGACTATATCCTCATGGACGTCTGCCTCATGGGCTGCGTCGAGGTGGCTTATGAACTGAAAGACAAATGCGACCGGATCGGTTTCTCCCCCACGGAAATCCTGGCGTACGGGCTGGATTATTCGAAAGTCACCGCCCGTCTCCTGAAAGACGGCGATCCCGACATCCGGGGCGTCATGGATGATTATTTCGACTCCTATTCCGCCATGTCCGGGGACTATCAGTCCGCCTGTTACTCCCTGATTGACTGCAGCAAACTGGATGCGCTCGCTTCCGCCTGCCGGACCGCTTTCGAGGAAGGGAGAGCCGCCATCGCAGCCGTCAAGCCTTCCGCCGTGCAACCCTTCTTCCGTGCCTCCCGCCACTGGTTCTATGACCTGAAGGACATCCTGGACAAAGCCGGAGCGGGATCTTCCGCCGTCGACAGGGCTTTGGAGCAGTGTGTCATCTACGAAGTGCATACCCAGGCTTTCATGCCCCATTCCGGCGGTTTCGTCTTCCGGGCTTTCTGCGGCCTGAGCATGTATCTGCCCAACGACGGCAGCGCTTATCTGGACGCATATTACAAGACATTGGCCTGGAACAAAGCAACTTCGCTTGTCCAATAAGATTTTTTTCCTATCTTTGCCGCGCATTTTGAAAAAGCCCCGCGCTTTTTGGTGCAATGGGGGCTGCTTTTGACAGCCTGAGTAACACATTTTAACAAACAGACAATGCAGCATTTTGAATTGAAAGGCCAGATCCGTCAGGCCGCCAACAAAGCCGTCATCAAGGCTTTCCGCCGTCAGGGCCTCGTCCCTTGCAACCTTTATG
>JAEEGF010088376.1_pt1 | contig 20758 bp, 22 predicted proteins | sample 9134171 | NCBI WGS metagenome assembly JAEEGF01 (sample SAMN16246542, study PRJNA631951) | gut metagenome | biome: gut microbiome; feature: rumen; material: AP-attached | host: Bos | place: Iran: Karaj | collected 2018-10
CCCATGGTGAAGCCGATGATGACGATGGAGACAGCCTTGGGGGAGATCCCCAGCAGGCGCAGCACCGGACTGAGCAGCCAAGCTGCGAACTGCGATATGCGGAAGGCGTCCAGTGCCTTTTGGAGCAGCATGACCAGGCAGATGATGACGTACATCTGCGCAAGGTTGCATGCCTGCTGCAGCCCCCATTCCCCAAGGCTGGATGTGGGGGCGGCGTCGAGCAGCACGAGCGCCTTTCCCTGGAGCAGGCCGGCTCCGTCGAGGATCAGGTGCAGCAGGAAGGCGGCGAGGATGGCTGACGCCAGGCGCAGGCAGCACTGGAACGGCATGGATGCGCCGCATTGTCCGGCAATGCGGACTTCCAGCACCAGGCTGTGGGCGATGAGCACCATGAGCCCGAACACGGTCATCTGCGCCGTGGTCAGCTCCGGGAGCTGCGGCATCAGGGAAACCAGCACCATCAGCCCGGAGAAGATGCTCACCAGCATACAGGGCAGCCATGCCAGGCTCATTTCCGCGGGGAGCCCGAGCAGGTCCATCAGCGGACGCATGGGCATGGCCAGCCAGGGGATGAGCCCTGAGACCTCCAGGAGCTTCACGCCCAGGACGATGGGTATGAGGAAGCGGAAGATGCCGATGGCGACATGATGTCCGCTTTTCACGCATTCGAAGAGGACCGCCAGCAGTCTGGGAGCCATGGCTTGGGCAATGCGCCTGTGCGGCGCCTTCCGGTTTGGATGTTGGCTGGGGAGCGCTTACTTCTTGTCGCGGTCAAGGTAGCCGTAGCGGGCGGATACGCCCTCGGTGCGCTGGATAAGGCGCCTGATGACGTTATCCATGTTGTCCGGGGTGACGACGCCCATGTCCCTTGCCAGGTAGTATTCCATGGATCCGCCCGAAGGGGAGAAGCTCCAGACCACGGCATAGACGGAACCGGCGCTGGGCCTTGTGTCGAATTCGGCGGCGCTGGAAAGCATGAGGCGGAAGACGGCCTCGCGTTCCGGGGTGGCGGGATTGGCCTTGCTCAGTTCTTCGCGGAGCTTTGCGGAAAGCGTGGCTCCGATGGCGTCGACGCCTTCGAATTCCAGCAGGACGGGCGTGCGGCGTTCTTTCACAGGGGCGCCGTCTGCCATGGCGGGCGCGGAGAACGCGAGGGAGAGAGCAAGGGCCGCAAGGGCGGCGAAGCGTGTTTTCATGATCCATCTCCTTTGCCGGTGCAGACCGGCATGCTGGGTGATATCTGTCGATCTTCCGGACATGCTAGAAACCGTTTTCGAGCGGGGGCCATACCAGGGCCATGTCGGGCTGCGGGGCAGGCGGGCGCGTGCCCGGGGCCAGCAGGACCCGGCGGCCTTGCAGGCTGAGGCGTCCTTCGGCCAGCCAGGCGAGGGCCTGCGGGTAGATCCGGTGCTCCAACAGGTGGATGCGTTCCAGAAGCCGGCTGCCGTCCTCGTCCTGGTGCACGGGCAGGGCAGCCTGGATGATGATGGGGCCGCCGTCTGTGACGGGGCTGACGAAATGCACGGTGCAGCCGCTGAATCTCGCCCCGTATTCCCAGCAGGCGCGCGTGGCGTGCATCCCGGGGAAGGAAGGCAGCAGCGCCGGGTGCAGGTTCAGCACGCGCTCCGGGAAGGCTCCGAGAAAGGCAGGGGTCACCAGGCGCATGTATCCGGCAAGGGCCACCGTGTCCACGCCTGCCTCAAGGAGCGCCCCGACGGCATGCTGGTCGTAGATCTCGCGGCTTGCGCATCGCGCCGGGTCCAGGCACAGGGAAGGTATGCCGCATTCCTGCGCCAGGGTGAGCGCCCCGGCGCCCGGGCGGTCGGAGAGGACAAGGCGTATCTCGGCGTCGAGCCTTCCCGAGCGGGCGGCTTCGATGATGGCCTGCGCGTTGCTCCCGATGCCGGAAGCGAGGATGCCCAGCCTGATCGTCATGCCTGTTCTCCCCTGCCGGCGAGATTCGCGCACACGGCATCGACAAGGGCGGGGATGGTGAACTCTCCAGGCTGGATGTCCGGTTCAAAGCCGGCATCCCGGAGAGTCTGCGCGGTGACGGGGCCTATGGCCGCCAGCCTGACTTCCGGATGCCGTTTCATCACCTCCGTGCCCACGGCGGCGAAAAAGTTGCGGACAGTGGAGGATGAGCCGAAAGTGACGCAGTCTATGCCGCCGTTTTCCAGGGCTTCCAGCACGTCATCCTTCCCTTCGGAGGACGGCACGGTCCGGTAGGCGGGGATGACGTCCACGGTTGCTCCGGCTCCCCGCAGCGCCTTGGGCAGGACGTCACGCGCCTCCAGGGCGCGGGGGAGGAGCACGCGCGCTCCGGCCATGCCCTGGGCAAGGAGCCCCTGGGCCACGCTTTCCGCCACATAGGAATCCGGAACGAAGTCGGCACGCAGCCCCATGCCGGCAAGGGCCTGGGCCGTGGCCGGCCCTATGGCCGCCAGGCGGACGCCGGCAAAGGCGCGGGCGTCCAGGCCCAGGGCCTCCAGGCGCGTCCTGAAGAAGCGGACGCCGTTGGCAGAGGTGAAGATGACCCACTGGAAGGAAGAAAGGCCGGCGATGGCCTGGTCGAGCTCCGCATAGGAAGGCATGGGCTCGATGCGTATGGCGGGGAACTGGAGGACGCGGGCCCCCAGGCTGGAGAACAGGGCGGCGCTTGAGCTCGCCTGCTCCCGTGCCCTGGTGACGACGATGGTCTTTCCGAAGAGGGGCTGCCTTTCGAACCAGCCGAGCTTTTCCCGCAGGGTCGCGACATGGCCGACCACGATGATGGAAGGGTTGGCATACTGTTCGCGGACGGCTGCCGCCGGCAGGTCCTCGAGCGTCGTGGCAAGGGAGCGCTGGCGCAGGGTCGTGCCCCAGTTGACCAGGGCGGCCGGCGTTGAGCCGGGCATGCCCGCATGGAGCAGCTTCCGGGTGATCTCGGGCAGGTTTTTCATGCCCATGAGGATGACCAGGGTGGATCCGCTGCGGGCCAGGGCGTCCCAGTCATGGGCGGAATCCGCCTTGGACGGGTCTTCGTGCCCGGTGATGATCGTCAGCGACGAGGAGAAAGCCCGGTGGGTGAGCGGTATGCCGGCATAGGCCGGGGCCGCGATGGCGCTGGAGACGCCGGGGACCACCTCGAAGGGGACGCCGGCCTCAAAAAGCTCCAGGGCCTCTTCCCCGCCGCGGCCGAAGATGTAGGGGTCGCCGCCTTTCAGCCTGGCCACGGTCTTGCCTTCCCTGGCCTTGCGGACGAGCAGCTGGTTGATGTCGCCCTGCGCCATGGCGTGGTTGCCGGCGATCTTGCCTACGTAGATGCGTTCCGCGTCCGGCCTGGCGTTGGCCAGGAGCTCCTCCGCGGCGAGATAGTCGTAGACGATGACATCGGCCGCGGCCAGGATGTCCCTGCCCTTGCAGGTGAGCAGACCGGGATCTCCCGGCCCCGCTCCAATGAGGTAGACGCGCATGGTCCCTCCAGCGTTTGATTTGCCGCATTGTATGTTCAAACGTGCACGGGGGCAAGCCCCAGTCCCGTCATGCGGACCGGAGGCACGGCCGGGATACGCCTGGCATCGGCAGCCCCTTTTCAAGGCGCTCAAAGATGGTTATTATCTTTGCGGGCGCCTGGAAGGATGCCACCGGGACTATTAAAAAAGGAACGACCATGAAAAAATGGAAAATGCTTGCCATGAGCGCCGCATTCCTCGCGGCTTTTGCCTTTGCCATGCCTGATTATGCCGATGCCGCCAGGCTGGGCGGCGGGAGGAGCTTCAGCGGCTCCACCATGACCAGGCCTTCCACAGGCGGCTTTGGCGGGGGCTTCAGCGGCTCCACCATGAACCGCCAGACCATGCCCGCGCCCATGAACCGCGGCGGCGTGGGGAGCGGGACCGCCACCATGGGCGGAGGCAGCATGTTCGGCGGCATGATGGGCGGCCTGCTCGCCGGATCCCTGATCGGCTCCATGCTGGGCGGCTCTTCCGCTGCCGGCACGGCGGCCGGGACATCGGCCGGTGGCTTTGGCTTCCTGGACATGCTCCTGCTGTTCGGCGGCATTTACATCCTCACGCGGATGATGCGCGGGCGCAGGCAGCGGATGGACAGGGACGGGGGCTTCGGCGGACAGTACGGCCGTGACCAGGGCCAGCGCGGCTACGGCGGACAGTCGCAGCAGTATGGCGGCGCCTGGGACAGGCTGCGCAGCCAGCCTTCAGGGCAGGGCTATGCCGGACAGGGCTATGGCGGATCCCAGGCCCGCCCTGCGGATTTTGACGAGCAGGAATTCCTGCAGGGGGCCAAGGCCGCCTATGTGCGCATGCAGGCCTCGTGGGACCGCCGCGATCTGGACGACATCGCCTGCTTCGCCACCGAAGACGCCATGCGCGTCTTCCGCCAGCAGGCCCAGGACGATCCCGACCCCTGCACGACGGAGATCCTCATGGTCAACGCCACCGTGGCCGACGTGCGCGACAGGGGGGACATACGCCAGGTCTCCGTGGTCTTCGACGTGCTCATGCGCGAAGACCAGCGAGCCGCGCGTCCGCAGCAGGTGCGCGAGATGTGGCATTTCGTCTGCTCGCGGAGCGACGGAGACACTTGGAAGCTCGACGGCATAGACCAGCTTGCGTAGTGTTTTGCTCCTGAAGGAGCAGGGCGCCCTTCCGTATGCGGCAGGGCGCTTTTTTGGGCATCATGCCGCGATATCGCGGAGCTTCCGTGTCTTCAGGCTCACTGCCGCTGGCAGAAGAACTCCAGGCTTTCCCCGGCAGGGCCGCGGCAAAAGCCGTTGCGCAGGCGGAAGGGCCTGCCCTGGGCATTATGCATCGGCATGCCGGGCAGGTCCTCGTTCTTGTCGATGTCACCGGCAGGGCGCGTGACCGTGCAGCCCGCAGCGGCGCATTTTTCAAGCATGGCGTCCACTTCTTCCGGCGTTTCCACGCCCAGGGCCATGTGCGGGATGGCGCCCTCGCCAGAACCGTTTGCGCCCAGGACGATCTCCAGCATGCAGTTGCCCATGTCCAGCATGCTGATATGCTTGGGAGGGTTGCCCCAGCGCCGTATCAGCGGCAGGCCCAGGATGTCGGCGTAAAACTGCACCGTCTTTTCGTACACGGCGTTGTCCTGCACGGCCAGCGCCACATGGTTCAGACCTTTCAAGCCCATTATTCTTCCTCCTTGCGGACCGGCTGTGCGCTGAGCTGCGCAAAGATCCGCCTGCGCTCCGTGCTGCAGGCGTAAAAATGTTCCGCGTGGGCAAAAAGCCCCTGCATGATGTCCACCCGCCGGAAGATCCCCTGGTCGTGGCTCTGCCTGCGGAGTATCTGCGCCATGGGCGCTTCCATGGACCGGCATTCTTCTTCGAGCCAGCGGGCCTTTTCAAGGATCGCCTCACACGGTCCGTCGCCGGCGTATCCCAGCCATTCCGCGGCGGCAAGGCGCAGCGCAGTGCACAGGGCGCTCAGGGCGTACAGGCTGCCGTAGGCCTGCATGTCCCGCGGGTCCTTCATGCGGAACAGGGCGGACCCCCGCCAGGCATCCCAGTCCTGCTCCATGTTCCGCACGGCGTGCGCGATGTCTTCGGGCCCGCGCATGCCGTGCAGGGCCCGCTGCACGTTGTCACGCAGCGTGATGCAGGTCGCCATGCACCAGGGCGCGTCGCTTTCCGCCAGGCAGAGCCTGGCGTCGCCGGCGCAGGCGCGCAGGACCTCCTCCTGAGGATCCGCCGCCCGGCAGGGGGCGGCGGCAAGCAACAGGAACGCGGTGCAGAAGGCCGGGAAGAGACGTTTCATGCCCCGAGGGTAGCATTGCCGGCGGCGATGCACAAGGGCCGCTTTCCACAGATGCAGGAAACCGTGGTCAGGGGCATGGTGTCCGCGGACGCATGCTGATCCGGCCCTGATCCATGCCAAAAGAAAGGGGCTCCCGGCGGGAGCCCCCAGTGCTTTGCGTGCGGATGCGCCTAGTAGGAATGGTCCTCGGCCAGCGTTTCTTTGGTCACGCGGTGGGCGAAGGTCCAGTAGACCCATGCCTGGTAGAGGATGACCACGGGCACGGCGCAAAGCGCCACGGCCAGCATGATCTTGAGCGTGAGGGGGCTGGAGGCGCCGTTGAAGACGGTCACGCTGTACGCCGGATCGATGCTGGAAAGGATGATGCCCGGGTACATGCCGGAAACGCCGAAGAAGGTCAGCCCCAGGATGAACACGGCGCTGCCTGCCCATGCGGCCACGGTGCTGCCTTCCAGCGCCAGGCGCGAGGCGGCGAGCCCCAGCACGGCTATGGCCAGCGCCGCCCAGGAGACGGGATGCTGGGCGATGCGCTCGAACATGCCGGTATAGGCGCCGGAAAGGGCCAGGAAGAGCAGCACGGCGGAGAGCACGAGCGGCCACAGGGCGCGCGCTGCGGACATGGCCTTGGCGCGCAGGGCGCCTTCGGACTTCATTTCGAGCCAGAGCGCGCCGTGGTAGCAGAACATGAGCACGAAGAGCAGTCCGCCGGCGAGCCCGTAGGGGTTGAGCAGTTTGAGCAGGTTGCCGTGGTACACGCCGTCGCCGTCGATGGGGATGCCCATGAACAGGTTGGCAAAGGCAACGCCCAGGAGCAGCGCGGGGAGGAAGCTGCCCAGCACCATGCAGGCGTCGCAGCAGAAGATCCACGTGCAGGAATCTCCCTTGGCGCGGAATTCAAAGGCCACGGCGCGGAAGATGAGGCAGAAGAGCAGGAGCAGGAGCGGCGCGTAGAGCGCACTGAACATCACGGCATAGGCGTGGGGGAAGGCCGCGAACGTGGCTCCGCCCGCAGTGATCAGCCACACTTCGTTGCCGTCCCAGTAAGGCCCCTGCGCATTGTAGATGACGCGGCGTTCGTAGTCGTTGGAGGCGACGAAGGGCATCAGCGTCCCCATGCCGAGGTCAAAGCCGTCGAGGATGAAATAGACGGCCCACAGCAGCATCCAGAGTATGAACCATACGGTCGCCATAGCTAGGCCTCCTCAACGGTTTGGGCGGGTTCCGGCCCTTTGCGGGCGTTGGTCCACAACAGCCATATGTCCACCACGCCAAGCAGCGTGTACACGGCAAGGAACGCCAGGAGCGAGAGCAGCACGGAGCTGCCCGGAACAGGGGAGACGGCGTCGCTCGTGCGCATGAGCTCATAGACGATCCAGGGCTGGCGGCCGACTTCGGCCAGCGTCCAGCCTGCCATGATGGTGAAGTAGGGCAGCGGGATCATCCAGGGCAGGATCCTGACCAGGCGCCTGTCGGCGGCAAGGTCTTTGCGCCGCCACCATGCCCAGGCGGCCACAAGGATGAACAGCCCGCCCATGGCCACCATGAAGCGGAAGGAGAGGAAGGAGATCAGCACGGGGGGGATGTCTTCCTTCGCGAAATCGTTCAGCCCCTTGACCTCGGCATTGACGTCGTTGAAGGCGATGAGGCTCATCAGCCCGGGTATGGGCAGCGCCTCGACGGCGTTGCGCCCGTTCTCCTGGTCGGGCCAGGCAAGGATGTTCATGGGGGCCCTGGCCGTGGTCTCCCAGTGCGATTCCATGGCCGCCATCTTGGCGGGCTGGTACTGGGCCACGTTCATGCCCTGGTTGTGCCCGGCGGCGCCCAGCAGCAGGGCGGTGGCCAGGGTGAAGGGGGCTGCCACGCGCACGGCCTTGGAGAAGAGGTCGGTGTCGTTCTTGCGGGCGAGATGCCAGGCAGCCACGCCCAGGACGAAGAACCCGCCCAGCATCCATGCCGAGCTGACGGTGTGCAGGTATTCGCCCCAGGCGTAGGGGTTGCCCACCACGGCGGCGAAGTCCTCGAGCTCGGCGCGCCCGTTGCGCAGGACATAGCCCACGGGGTGCTGCATGAAGCCGTTGGCCAGGATGATCCACAGGGCCGAGAGGTTGCCGGCTATGGCCACCATCCAGATGGCGAAGCAGTGGACTTTCCTGCTCACGCGCTCCCAGCCGAAGGTCCAGACGGCCACGAAGGTGGATTCCAGGAAGAAGGCCACCGTGGCCTCGATGGCCAGCAGGGAGCCGAAGATGTCGCCGACGAAGGAGGAGTACTTCGACCAGTTGGTGCCGAACTGGAATTCCAGCGTGATGCCCGTGACCACGCCGAGGACGAAGTTGATGAGGAAGAGCTTGCCCCAGAACTTGACCATGCGCTTGTATGCTTCGTCGCCCGTGCGCACGTAGATGGTCTCCATGATGGCGAGCAGCAGGGAGAGCCCCAGCGTGAGCGGCACGAAGATGAAGTGGAAGAACACCGTCATGGCGAACTGGAGGCGGGAAAGAAGGATCAGATCCATGATGCGCTCCTGTTATTGCGTTCCGGCGGGGCGCCGGATGCGAGAGGAAGGCGCGCCCGCGGCGAGGCGCGCCATTCCCGGTTTACCCGGCATTCCGGCATTTTTCCCTGAGTGCGCGCGCCACTTCAGCGCCCAGGGCGCGGCATTTGGCGAGGTCTTCCGCCTTGGGGTTGAAATAGCATTTGAGCGGCTCGCCCACGACGTCGGCCTTCATCTCGGCCAGGGCCTCGGCCATCATCTTGGGGGCCTCGCCGGACCAGCCGTAGGTCCCGAAGGCGGCGCCGACGAGGTTTTGCGGGCGCAGTCCCTTGACGTGGGCTATGCAGGCCATCATGTTGACCATGGGCATATTGTTGCGCGTGGCCGAGCCCAGGATGAGGGCGCCGCTGTCGGCAAGTTCGGCCATCACGTCGCTGCAGTGCGATTCCTGCAGGTTCACCAGCACATAGGGCACGCCTTCGTCTTCCAGTCCGTCGGCCACGGCGGCGGCCATCTTGGCCGTGCCGTTCCACATGCTCTCGTAGGCGATGACGGCGCGCAGCTTCGGCTTCTGCTCGGCAAACTCCCTGTAGGAATCGATGACGAACTTCACGTCTTCCGGCGTGCGGAAGATCAGCCCGTGGTCGGGCGCGATGACGTCGATGGCGATGCCGAGGTCCTGAACGCGCTTGAGCGTCTTGAGCACCTGCGGGGAGTAGGGCAGCACGATGTTGTAGAAGTAGCGCTTCATGGAGGCGGAGAGCAGGGAGCGGTCGCACTCGTCGGCGAAGCGGTAGGAGCTGGCGATGTTCTGGCCGAAGGCGTCGTTGCTGATGAGCACGCGGTCTTCTTCAAGGTAGGAGACCATGCTGTCGGGCCAGTGCAGCATGCGGGTCTCGAGGAAGGTGATGTTGCGCTTGCCGATGTTCAGGCGCGCGCCGTCCTTGACCACCTCGATGGGCCATCCCGTGGTGTCGTAGAGGTTGGTCATGGATTTCAGCCCCATGGCGGAGCAGAAGATCTTTTCGGGCTTGCACAGCCTGACGATGCGCGGGAGCGCGCCGGAATGGTCCGGCTCCAGGTGGTTGCAGACGATGTAGTCGATGCTTTCGGGATCGCAGATCTCGGAGATGTGCTTGACCATCTCCGCGTAATCGTGGGCGTCCACGGTGTCGAAAAGCACGGTCTTCTCGTCGCGCACGAGGTAGCAGTTGTAGGTGCTGCCCTCGGGAGCGCGGCTGTAATGGTGGAAGTTGCGGATGTCGAAGTCGACGGACCCGACCCAGTAGATGTCTTTTTTCAGTTCAACAGGCCTCATGCGGGATCTCCTTCCCTGCCGTGGAACAAAAAAGCGGGGAGACTCGGCAAAGCCTCCCCGCACGTTGGAAAAGCATGGGCCTATTCGGCCTCGAATTCGTCTTTGGAAGCGCCGCAGACCGGGCAGACCCAGTCGGCAGGCAGGTCTTCAAAGGCGGTGCCGGGGGCGATGCCGTTGTCGGGGTCGCCGGCGGCGGGGTCGTACTCATGCCCGCAGACGTTGCAGATGTATTTCATGGGGACCTCCCGGGGATGCCTCAGCGGCATTCTCCCATGTCGCAGTGTTTGACGCGGTCGCGCTCTTCGGCGCGCTTGCCATCATTGAAGCGGTCCAGCGTGCCCACCAGGTAGCCGGTGATGCGGCGGATGCGCTCGAACTTGACGCCGGCGCCGACAAGCACATCTGAGGTGCGGGCCTCGACGGCCTGCTGCTTGAAATGAACCATGTTGGTATCCTCCCTGGCAGCCCGGGGTCAGCCGAGCTTCTGAAACATTTTCTTGCTTGCGCCGCATACCGGGCAGCGCCAGTCATCCGGCAGGTCCGCAAACGCGGTGCCCGCGGGGATCTTGCCTTTCCTGTCGCCCTTTTCCGGGCGGTAGATGTACCCGCAGTTGCCCGTCTGGCACTGGTACATGGCCATGTCCTTTCCGCCGGCGGGGGCAGCGGGCTGCTCCTCCCCGGCTTCAAACTCATCCCTGGAGGCGCCGCATACCGGGCAGGTCCAGCTGGCCGGCAGGTCTTCGAAGGCGGTGCCGGGGGCGATGCCGTTGTCGGGGTCGCCGGCGGCGGGGTCGTACTCGTACCCGCATACTCCGCAGATGCGCTTGCTCATGGCTGCTCCTACGCCTGGGCCTTCCACAGGCCGTGCTTGTTGCAGAATTCACGGGCGGTGACGCTGGCGGCCTGCACCTGGAACTCGGCGGCGGGCGCGTCGCCGGGGTTGAGGAACTTGATGTGCGTCTCGCCGTCGGCGATCAGCTCGATCCATTCGATGTAATGGTCTTCGGCCATGGGATGGGCCGCGGAACCAACGGTGACCTTGTAGCCGGCGGCGGTCTTTTCGATGACGGGGACGTGCTTTTCGGAAGCGCCGTCGGTCTCGCCTTCCCTGAGCTGCTTCATGGGCTGGCCGCAGCAGGAGGGGACGCAGGCCCCGCCGTGAAGAACTTCAACGATATTGCCGCAGTGCATGCATTTGAACACTTCGAGCCTGGCAGTCATTGTATGTGCTCCTGGTTGTTTTTTGGCGCTTGATGCCAGCGCTGTTAATAACAAAAATTCTCGATAAAAGGCAAGCTCTTTTTAAGCCTTTCCATGGCGGGACCGCACGTTGGGCAGGGCGGTGGTCAGCGCGCCCGCCCATGTGCCGGGACGGCAAAAAAACACTGGAAAGGCAATGTGATTCGTGTTAGATATCTGCCTCTCTGCCACGGCGCGCAGGCTTTTGGCCCCGCGCAAGCGCTCCGGCCCCTATGAAAGAGTACCGCGACTACTATTTCCGCAAGGCAAAGCAGGAAAATTATCCCGCCCGCTCCGTGTACAAGCTGCAGGAGATGGACAGGGCGTTCCGCCTGTTCCGCCCCGGCATGAAGGTGCTGGACCTGGGTGCCGCGCCGGGCTCGTGGTCGCTGTATGCGGCGGAGCGCGTGGGAGAGAAAGGCCGGGTGCTGGCCTGCGACCTTCAGGAAACGGACACGGTGTTCCCGCCCTGCGTCCTTTTCCTGCAGGAAGACGTTTTTGAGCGCAGCCCCGCCTTTGAGGAGCTTTTGAGGCAGTCGGGGCCCTTCGACGTCGTGATGAGCGACATGGCCCCGCGCACCACCGGCACCAGGTTCACCGACCAGGCCCGTTCCCTCGAGCTTTGCCTGGAGGCCCTGGCCGTGGCGGACGCGCATCTCAAAACGGGCGGGACGTTCATCGCCAAGATCTTCATGGGGCCGGATTTCCAGGATCTGGCCGGAGCCGTCCGGCAGCGCTACGCCGCTGCCAAAACATTCAAGCCCAAGAGTTCCCGGGCCGAGAGCAAGGAGATCTTCGAGGTCGGCATGGGATTCAGGGGACCCGCACAGGGATAAAACCACACTTTTGTTCGGAGGCTGTATATGTCGGGACATAACAAATGGGCTAACATCAGGCTGCGCAAGGGCGCGCAGGACGCCAAGCGCGGCAAGGTATTCACCAAGGTCGCCAAGGAAATCATCATTGCTGCCAAGAGCGGCGGCGATCCTGCCGGAAATGCCCGCCTGCGCTCCGCCATCGCGGCCGCCAAGGCCGTGAACCTGCCCAAGGACCGCATAGAGGCCGCCATCCGCAAGGGCACCGGCCAGGATGCCGGCGGCGACATCACCGAGATCATGTACGAAGGCTACGGCGCCGGCGGCGTGGCCATCATCGTGGAGACCGCCACCGACAACAAGAACCGCACCGTGGCCGACGTGCGCCACGTCTTCACCAAGTACGGCGGGACGATGGGCGAAAGCGGCTCCGTCTCCTTCCAGTTCGACCGCATGGGCGTGATCACCCTGGAGAAGGAAAAGTACCCCGAGGAAGACGCCGTGATGAACATGGCGCTCGAAGCCGGGGCCGATGACGTCATCGACAGCGATGACGTCTGGGAAGTGCGCACCTCCATGGCCGACTTCAATGCCGTCCGCGAGACGCTGGAAGAGCAGGGCGTGGAAATGGCCGAGGCCCAGCTGTCCATGGTGCCGCGCGTGCTCGTGCCCATCGACGCCGAGACCGCGCAGAAGCTTTTCCGCATCACCGACGCGCTGGAGGAGCTGGATGACGTGCAGAACGTCTATACCAACGCGGACATACCGGATGATTTCGAACCGGCCGGATGACGGCCGGCGCGCCATGTTTCCGTGAGGGGCTGCGGCCCCTCTTTTTTTGCCCTGAGGCTCTTGTATTGCGCAGGAGATTCCGGTATGCTGTGGCTGTCCGTGGAGAGAAGGGCAGCTGTCTTTGCAGGGCATTGCTCCTGCAGGGGCTGAAGCCTCCGGAATCGTTCATGTCAAACCCGAGGAGCCTTCCCATGAAGATCCGTAAAGTCGTTTTGCCTGTGGCGGGATGGGGCACGCGTTCCCTGCCTGCCAGCAAGGTCATCCCCAAGGAAATGCTGCCCGTCTATAACAAGCCCGTCATCCAGTACGTGGTCGAGGAAGCCGTGCGCGCCGGCGTTTCCGAAGTCGTGTTCGTGACCAACCGCCACAAGAGCGTGGTGGAGGACCATTTCGACCGCAACATCGAGCTGGAAGACATGCTCGCCCGCGCCGGGAAGTTCGACTACCTCAAGGCCGTGCAGGAAGCCGGCAGCATGGTCGAGGTGATGGCCGTGCGCCAGAAGGAGCAGCTTGGGCTGGGCCATGCCGTGGGCTGCGCCGCCACCCTGGTGCAGGAGGACTTTTTCGCCGTCATGGTGGGCGACGACTTCATCGTCGGCGATGACGCCGGCCTGGTGCAGCTCGTCCAGGCGGTCGAAAAGTACAACAAGCCGGCCATCGGCGTGATGGAAGTGCCCGCCGACAAGATCGACAAGTACGGCATGGTCGCCGGCGAGGAGATCGAGGAGGGCGTGTTCCGCATCTCCGACATGGTGGAGAAGCCCGCCGTGGGCTCGTTCGATTCCCGGCTGGCCATCGTCGGGCGCTATGTGCTGCCCAGGGATATCTTCCGCTACATCTCCTGCGTGAAGCCGGGCAAGGGCGGCGAGATCCAGCTCACCGACGCCATGCGCGACTACATGCTGGAGAAGGGCATGCTCGCCGTGAAGATGAAAGGCCGCCGCTTCGACGCCGGCGACTGGGTGGACTACCTGAGCGCGGGCATCTACTTCGGGCTCAAGGACGAAAAGCTGGCCGGCCCCCTGCGTGAAGCCGTTGCCAAGCTGATAGGCTGATCCGGCCATCCCCTGATCAACGAGAGCAGGCGCTGATTCCCGCGCCTGCTTTTTTTATGCGCCTGTTTTTTCAGGTGCTCCAGCCGGCGGATCAGCGGGCAGAGCGCGGCGCAACGGACTGGGTGACGAACGTTGCCCAGCCGTCCGGCAGGGGGAGCTCGGCGTCCAGGGCATCGTGCTTCTGGTACTTCACGCAGTTGTCCAGCCCGGCGGACGCGCAGTACAGGCCTGCGTTCTGGTACATGGAGCCCACGTGCATGGCAGCGTAGCGGTCTTTCTCCGGCGCAGCGTAGAGCAGCACGAGCCCGGCACCGTCAAAGGAACGGCGCCGGTCCCCTTCCAGCACCTTTTTCATGGCGTGCTCCCTGGGCAGGTATTCCCATACGCCGTCGCTGCGCACGGCGAAGACCATCGCCTGCTGCTTGTTCATTGCCGTGGGGACGACGCGCTTGCCGTCATCCCGGTTGACGCCCCATGCCGCCCAGAGCAAGGCGCCCAACGCTGGCAGGCCGAGCTCTTCGCGCCCCAGGACATGGCTGGAACGCCTCTGGGCAAGGCAGGTCATGAGCGGCTTGCCGCCGCCGGTATCCGGCCTGGGCAGGGCAACGACGGATCCTCCGCCGGCAAGGGCGGCACCCGGTCCCATGAGAGCTGCTGCGGCAAAGACCGTGCCCTTGCGCAGGAAATCGCGTCTGTCCATGCATCCTCCTCCGGCTGCTTTTTCATGTGCTGCGGGCAATGCCGCTGAGATCGATGCAAGCGGTGCGCCCGTCCGGAAAAGCCATGGCAGGCATGGTTAAGGCAGCAGGCTGATGATGCCCCTGACAACATACAGCAGCATCCATAAGACGAGCACGGCGCACAGTATGTTTTGCACGGTCCTTTTCATTTCCCAGCCTCCGGTGCGGCAGGCATCACGCCGGCCCGTGAACACGCAGGAGCGTCCCTCCCGTGCGGTGCCGCCCCCGCGCATCACACAGCGGACCGTTCCCCGGAGCCATGCCCGCCAGGGCGCGGATCCGTCCCGCCATGCTTTGTGATTGCCACAGGCGGAACGATTTGGCAAGGCTTGCGGAACGCGGCACTCCTGCGGTAGGACAGTCCTGTGGGGATCCATAACGCACCGGGGGAACGCCCCGTCATGCCACTGGGAGGCACACATGGCCGAGAGCATACGGATCGACAGGGACACATGGCGCTTTGAGGATGGCAATGTCCGCTTTTTCCTGCTGTGCGGAACGGAGAAAGCCCTCCTGCTGGATACGGGCATGCACGCGCCGGATGCGAAGGAGCTTGCGCAAAAGCTGACGAGCCTGCCGCTGCTGCTCATGAACACGCATTGCGATCCCGACCACATTTCCGGGAACCGCGCCTTTGACGAGATATTCATGAGTCCTGCAGAGGAAGAGCATTACCGTTCGCGCGGAGGGACAGGGCGCATACGTCCGGTCCGCGACGGCGACATCCTCGACCTGGGCGGTCGCCCCCTCATGGTCATCGACAATCCGGGGCACACCCCGGGCAGCATCGCCTTGCTGGACGTGGATGCCCGGGTGCTCTACTCCGGAGACTCCGTGCAGGACGGGATCATCTACCTGTTCGGAAAATACCGGGATGTGGATCTGTACGCGGCAAGCCTGGCCAGGCTGGCGACATTCGCGGACCGCTACGACGTGATCTATCCCTGCCACGGCTCGTTCCCCGTGGGCCCGCTGCTGGTGCCCCGGCTGCTGGAAGGCATCAGCGCCGTCCAGAGGGGCGAGGCCCCGTGCGTCCCCGTCGACCTGCGCGGCAGCAAGGTGCGGCTCTGCAAGTTCCCTTACGCCGGATTCTACTGCGACTATCCGCAGCGCTGAACCGCAGTGCCGGACCGCTGCCATGTTGTTTTGCGTTAAACTTGACGCTGCACATGGACAAGCACTATATCAGCCATGGACCGCCCCTGTTACATGGGGCTATATGACTGTCGTTTTTGGAGGTTGCAACGATGCTGGCCTGGAGCATGATGGATATCCTTTCCGGTCATTGCAAGGGATCGCCGGCGGCATTCTGTGCTGCAAAGGCATTTTTTCCTCTTGCTGCGTCTTTCCTGATTTCTTGCGCTCTGCCGGCCATGGCGGAAGAGAACGGGCATCTTTCCTTCGACGGCAACGTGGTCGTCGGCGAGGATGACGGCGGCATCGCCCATGCCGTGGTCATCCCCGTTATCGAAGACGGCGTGGGCAGCATCGACCTCGGCTCCGGCGACACCTTCATGGTGGCAGGCGACAATTACGTGCAGGTCACCGGCGACGGCAGCAAGCTCATCCGTTCCGGAAAAGGGGATGTGCGCGTCCTTGTGGGAGGGGCGTCGGACGAGGATCAGGCGGCGCTCGACCTGGGCTCTGCCTGGGACGGCGGACGTTCCGGAGGCACCATCAGGGGTTCGGTCGCGGTGGCGGCAGGCAATTCCCTGACCATCAACGGCGGCACGGTCAGCGTCACGTCCGGGATCACGGGCGCAGGTGATGTCAGCGTCGAGGAAGATGCGCATTTGTCCGCATCCCTTGATATGGCGGAAGGTTCGTCACTGTATGTCTTGGGGACGGTCAACGCCCAGGCCCTTGCTTCCTCGGGAGACATCGACGTGTATGCCGGCGGTCGGATCGACGCCCGGCAGCTGGCGGCAAAGGGAAGGCTGGGCATCGCGGGCGAAGTGGAGGCGGCTTCCCTCACCGCTGCGGGAAGCAGCGTGATCAACGTGGGCAGTGACGGAGGACCAGGATATCTTTCCGCCCGCGAGACGTCATTGAACGGGGCGGCCGTTTTTGTTTACGGCGGAGAGCCCGCGGATCCGGAGGAAGATCGGGACGACGTTGAAGAGGAAGATCCTGAGGACAGCTTTGACGAGGGGGAGGACGACGAGGGTATCGACGGCGGCGATGACGCCGACGCCGATGATGACGAAGAAGGCTGGGATGGCGACGATGACGCAGAAGACGACGCCGATGACGGGGACGACGGCAGCGACGACTTCTGGGACGATGAAGCAGAGGCGGATATCAGCCTCGCTTCAAAAGCCATATTCAGCGGGACGGAGATCAACGGAAGGATCACCGCAGGGCGCAATTCCCTGGTGGTGCTGGGCGATGACAGCCCGGACTGGGCGGAAAACGCCTTCTGGGAAACAGGCTATGCCTGGGGAACGGATGTCAGCGCGGCCGTTGCCATCGTCAGGAGCCAGCGGCTGTCTGCCCTCGGCGGGCTGAAAGTCGATGGTTCGCTCACTCCGGACGATGCGGAGGAGATGGATCTTGCCGAGGCCAACAAGGCGGAGTTTGCCGATGACTCCCTGCTCATCGTGTCGGCGGAGGCGGCTTCAGGGGAAGGAGCCCTCGTCGGAGACGGATCTTCCGAGCTCTATGTCGCTCCGGACGCGAAACTCCACCTCCAGGATGCCGCGGCAGGAAAAACGTACACGGTCACGAGCGGATTCAAAAAGCAGGAGATCCTGGGCTGGCAGGGAGAGAATCTTTCCACCAACAGCCTGATCGACGCCCGGGGCGAAGTGTCTGACGGGACATTCAGGATAAAGACTGCAGCCCTTCCCGCAGCCGAGGTCCTGCCCGGCAGCATGATACCCAAGACGCTCGATGCCCTCATCGCGGGCGGGAGCCACAGCGTCCTTGCGTCCAGCGCATCCATCCTTTTCCTCAGCAGGGCGGTCGACTCCATGTATCTTCCCCATGGGCAGGAAGACAGGCTCAATGAAGTTTCCCGCGCGGCCGTGACCGCGGGCGTGCAGAACACGTCCCTGAAGGTCGCCCATGCCGCCGGCGAGAGCATCGAGCACCATCTTTCCCTGGGCTGGCATGACCGGGAGGGCGTCATCCACAGGGACGGGCTGGACGCCTGGGTCTCCCCCATGTACGGCAATACCTACACGAGCGGGCTCGCCATCAGGGGCGGCGCCGTGCGCGGCAACTACGGCGGCGTGACGGCCGGCCTGGACGGCGCGCTGGGCAGCCTCTGGGGCGGGGACTTCCGCCTGGGCTTCGCCATCCATGGCGGCGGCGGCAAGGCCCATGTGGGCGGCATGGTCACCGACACGCATGATTCCTATAATTTCGGCGGGTTCCACCTGTATTCCGGATGGCGCCTGGGCGGGCTGAACATCATGGCGCAAGCCGGCTATGCCGTGAGCAGCCATGACATGAAGATGAACCTGCCCGCTTCCATGCGCATAGGGCAGGTCAAGGCAGACATCGGCACGCACGCGGTGACGGCCGCCCTGCGCGCGGAGCATGCCTTCCATGCGGGACCTATGGACATCATCCCGCATGCCGGCGTCCGCTGGACCGCGCTCACCACGGAACAGCACAGCCTGAAGATCAGGGGCGAAAAGGTCAACACCGTCAGGTCTGACACACAGAATGTCGTGCAGTTCCCCGTGGGCATCACCCTGGTCAAGGACATCCGGATCGGCGGATGGGACGTGAAGCCCAGGCTGGACCTCAATGTCACGCCTGCAGCCGGCGGCAAGAAAGCGGTGACGAAGGTGTCGTATGCCGGGGTGGATGCCTGGGACAGCATGCGCAGCCGCGTCATGGACTCCGTCACCTATGGCGGACTGGCCGGGGTGCAGGCCTCGAAGGGGAACATGTCCTTCGGCGTCGATTACGGGATCCAGGCCGGCAGGCACGAACGGGACCAGCGGGTGAGGCTCAGCTTCAGCTATAAGTTCTGACGGCAAGGCGGAGCGCCGGCGTCATGCCGGAGCGCAAAAGGTCACAGGTCCAGGCGGTACACGTAGTCATCCATGCAGAATCCGCCGCCTATGTCCTTTTTCTCCTCCCGGGCGATCCTGAAGCCCAGGTGCTCATAGACGAAGCGGGCACCGTTGTTCCTGTTGACGTTCAGCTCGATGCCCGCCAGCCCTGCGCTGCGAGCCTGCCCGATGACGAACGCCATGATCCGGCGCGCGTATCCTTTGCCGCGTTCCCTCTTATGCAGATAGAACTTGCTCAGGTACAGGACGCCGCCTTTCGGATAGAACGCGGTGAAGCCGACATTCCTGCCGGCATGGTCCTTCACGAAAAAATACCTGCTGCCTTCGCCGAGCTGCTTTTTGATGGAGCTTTCCGACTGGAACATCTCCAGCATGTAGTCGTTCTGCTCCCTGCCGATCAGCGGGTCGAAGCATTCCCTGACGATGGACCAGGCCATCGCGGACATCTCGCGTATGCCGGCCTCGTCATCGACGAACAATTCCGCGAATTCCATGTCCATACCTTTCCCGAATGGGGAGGGCGGGGGAGAACACCGCCCCGCTCCGGGGCGTTCAAGAAACAGGGGTATGTCCAGCCCGCAGGCTGCTGCCGGCAGGGCATTCCAGACGGTAACGCGTCAGAGGCGCTCCAGCTCGGCTGCCTGGGCGGACAGTTCCAGCTCTTCCTCCGGGGTGGGCGTGAGGAGCCCGCTCATGAAGGCCTCCCTGCCCAGGACGACGCCCGTGCCGGTGCCGTGCAGGAGCTCCATCCCCATCAGTGAGGCAAGCTCCATCAGTTTCGTCCGGGAATGGAGGGCGGCGGACTGGCCCGCGGCGCCGCTCATCATGACCGGCTTGCCCCGCAGCACGCTGGGGGATTTCCTGTCCGCAGGGTCGACGGGACGGGACAGCCAGTCCAGCAGGTTCTTGAGCACGCCGGGGTAGCTGTGGTTGTACTCCGGCGTGAAGATCCATACGAGGTCGGCAGACGCGACCTCGCCGCGCACCCTCGCGACGGCCGGCAGAACAGGATCTTCCAGATCCTGGTCCATGAAGGGCACGTCCCGGTAGTCGAGGAAGGAAACGTCGCAGTCTGAGAGCAGGGCGGCCGCCTTGTCCGCCAGCTGCCGGTTGAACGAGCCTTTCCGCAGGGACCCCACGATGAACAGCACTTTTTTTCGTGCATTGGATTTTTCCGGCATGCCGGCCTCCTTACAGATCCTTATGACCCCGTGTCATCGCCGCTCCTCTGTGATTCAAAGCGGCACTGCCCGATCTCTTTCGTTTTCAGGTCCAGCCGCATGGAGCGGCGTGACAAATACGATCCCAAAACGGCCTATACCAGCATGCGCAGAGGAAATTCGAACCCTATGGCGCCGCAGGGGCAGCTGGTACGGCAGTTTGCGCAATGCCAGCATTCATCGCGGTAGCTGACGACCGGCTGATCGGGATGGTCGATGCTGCCTGGCACGGATTCAAGGGTGAGCACATAGCCCGGGCAGTCGTCGACGCATGTCCCGCAGCCCTTGCAGTGGCCGCAGTGCATGCAATGGGAGGCTTCCTGCATGGCATCTTCACGCGTCATGCCGGGGTCGATCTCCTGCATATCCAGCACGCCGGATGTCTTCCGGGCGGGGCGGGCGCTGCGCAGCGGATATTGAGAAACACCGTACATTTCTTCAAACTGCACGACATGGGGAGCGTTTCCTGCCAGATCAGGGCGCGCTGTGAGCAGGTCATCGTCATCAAAGGCGAACACGGGACTGTCTTCTCCCGTGAGCAGGGCATGGATGCCGAATGCCGCATCCCTCCCCTGGCCTACGGACTGGGCGACAGATGCCGGGCCCGAAGCGACTTCGCCCGCGGCGAACACGGCCGCATCCGTCGTGCGCATGGATCCGTCTGTGACCAGGCAGCGCCTCGGAGAAAGCGCGGCGCCGCCGCCCATGAAGTCCAGGTCGGTCATCATGCCCACGGCAAAGATCACAGTATCGCACCCGAGGACGTGGTCGCCGTCTTTTCTGGGGGTGAGGGTGAGCCTGCCGGCGGCGTCGAAGCTGGAGGATTCGACTTCGAAGAATTCGGCGGCGGTGACGTCGCCATCCGCACAGGCTATGGCGGACATGGTGCAGGCGTTGTGGATCACGATGCCTTCCGCCTCTGCCTGCGCGATATCTTCGGCGGGGGCGCGCATGGCGTGTGCTTCTTCAAGGCATATGACATGCACTTCTTCTGCGCCGAGGCGGCGTGCCGTGAACGCACAGTCAAAGGCGACGCCTCCTCCGCCCATGACGACGACCTTGCGGCCAACCTTTTGGACGAGTCCGAGCGCCGCATTTTTAAGGAATTCCACGGCCTCCAACGCCTTCTCGGCATGCGGGATGGGCAGGGAGCGTTCTGCGGGCATCCCTGTGGCCACAAGGACGGCATCGAACGTGCTGCGCAGTTCGCTGAAGCTGATGTCCCGTCCGACTGTCGTGTTGACGCGGGCATGCACGCCCGCCTGAAGCCCGAGCCCCAC
>JAEEGF010365375.1_pt1 | contig 20751 bp, 17 predicted proteins | sample 9134171 | NCBI WGS metagenome assembly JAEEGF01 (sample SAMN16246542, study PRJNA631951) | gut metagenome | biome: gut microbiome; feature: rumen; material: AP-attached | host: Bos | place: Iran: Karaj | collected 2018-10
AAGGCTGAAGGCTGAAGTAAACTTTGGTTCACGATTCATGGTTCACGATTCATGGTTCGGATTAAACAGTAAACAGTAAACCGTAAACGGTAAACCGTAAACGGTAAACTCCCTCCCCCTTTAGGGGGCTCGGGGGCCCCTTGACTCCAGACTATTTAAAGGCTATTTTATTTGGGGGACACTTTACGTAGATTCCGTGGGTGGGATGGCTTATTGCCTGGCCTGAGAGGTTGTAGTAGGATGCTGAGGTGCAGGGGGATTGAATGCTCTGGATAGCTGTCTCGCCTTCAATGTCGGCATTGAACTCTATCTGCTGTGTTGGCAGGATATAATCGCTTACAATATGTATGTCGCTTCCGTCGTCCTTGGGAACTGCGGGTATCTCTACCCATCTGTCTGTGTTAGGCAGCAAGCCTTTCAGTGATTTGTCGGCACGTACGGTGCCAATAGCAAACCAGGCATCGCGGTATAGGGGTGCTACACCTTGGTTGGTGACGAGCAGTCGGGTAGTGGTGCCGTCTGTATTGCATTCTTTTACGGCTATGCGGTAGCCGGTGCCCATTGATGCCTGGCGGAATCGGCTGGCGGTTCCGTAGGTGCTGCCTGGGGCGTCGTTGGCTATCATGAAGGTGATGTGATATTTGGCTGCCTGTTCTTCCCATGTGTGTCCGTACATTCCTGCGGGGTTGAGGAAATTCTTCTGGTCGGAGCTGGTGTAGTAGCTGATCTCGCCTCCGCATACTCCTTTCTTCCATCTGGTGCCTTTGCCTATGCTGTTCCAGCATCGCTCGTTATAACCGTCCGAAGTGCCTATCTCGTGGGTTTTGTGCATAAAGGAGTCGTCGAAGAGTCCGAAGGTGAGCAGCATGAGGGTGTTGTCTGCTACTACGGGCGAGTAGGTGTCGTCACTGGCATCTATTGATACCAGCCAGGGTATGCCGTTGGCTACGGACTTCATGTGTTGGAAGAATGTCTTCTGGAAGGATTTGGAGGGGAAGTTCACGCCCAGCTCTACTTTGGTGCCGTATATGTGGTACTCTGACCAATGGCCGAAGCCTACCTCTAGAAAGGCTATTCTGGCGTCGTTGGCGTATCGTTTGGCAAAGTCGGAATAGAATTGCAGGGTAAACCTCTGCAGCTCGGTGTTGGTCCAGTCGGCATAGTAGGTGGGGCCGTCGCCGCCTGGATTTTCGGCATAGGTTTCGTTGTAGTCGCTTCGTTCCTTGATGTAGGCTGGGACGGCTGTTGTGCCTTTCTGCCCGTCAACATCTTTGCCTGATGGGTATTCGTATCTGAATCTGACCACCAGCTGGTGCCCTCGGCTGGCTACATCGTCCAACAGGGCTTCGAAGCTGCTCCAGTCGTATTCTATGGTGCCGTCTTCGGCGCAGCCTGTTACTACCTTGCATGGCAGGCAGTAGGAGAATTCGAGCTGAATACTCTTGCCGTATGTAGTATGGCGTTTCTTTGCCTGTTCAGGCCATAGCACCAGTCCTGTCATGGGCTGGGGGCGGGTAATCTGGCTTTTGAGCTGTACGCTGTGCCATGTCTGGGCGTTACTGGTTAAAGGTGCTGCCCACATGATTAGGAGCACCAGGGTAATCCATTTTGTGCGTTTTTTCATCATTGTTTTACGTGTTGATGCTGCAAAGTTATTACAATCCTCTGAGAAAAACAAAAAAAAAGAGAGGGTCAGTTGACTCTCTCTTTTTGGAGGTGCCTGGCGGATTCGAACCGCCGTGCACGGTTTTGCAGACCGGTGACTAAGCCACTCATCCAAGGCACCATTTGTTTTTGCGATTGCAAAGGTACGATTTTTTTTACAATGTACCAAATGTTTGACGCATCTTTTTTACATTTCAGTAAAATTGTCGGGGTGACCCGACTCGAACGGGCGACCACCTGGTCCCAAACCAGGTGCGCTACCAACTGCGCTACACCCCGCGAATTTCACGCTCTCGTGAAAAGCGTTGCAAAGGTACTTCAATAATTTCAAATGTGCAAGAAACGCGGACGTTTTTTTTCCTTTTTCAGGCGCAGGACAATTTTCTTTAAAATATAACTATGTATATGGGGATTTATATGTATTTTTGCATAGTGAAAATTGAGTAGAAAGATTAGGATTAACAACAATATCAACTTACTAAATTCAAAATGAAGAAGTACAATTTCAACGCTGGGCCATCTATTCTTCCCCGCGAAGTGATGGAAGCTACAGCAGCAGCATGTCTTGAGTTTGAAGGAAGTGGTCTGTCTCTGATGGAGACGAGCCATCGTGCCAAGAATTTCCAGCCCGTGGTGGACGAGGCTGTGGCTCTGTTTAAGGAGCTGCTGGACATCCCCGAGGGTTACAGTGTGATTTTCCTGGGCGGTGGTGCGAGTCTGGAGTTCTGTATGATTCCCTACAACTTCCTGGAGAAGAAGGCCGCTTACCTGAATACTGGTGTCTGGGCTACTAAGGCCGAGAAGGAGGCTAAGCTGTTTGGTGAAGTAGTGGAGGTGGCTTCAAGCGCTGACAAGAACTTTACCTATATCCCCAAGAACTTTACTATCCCTACGGATGCTGACTATCTGCACATTACGAGCAACAATACTATCTATGGTACTGAGCTGCGTAAGGATCTGGATTCTCCCATTCCAGTGATTGCTGATATGAGTAGTGATATCTTCTCCCGTCCTGTGGATGTGAGCAAGTATGGTATGATTTACGGTGGTGCCCAGAAGAACCTGTCTATGGCAGGTGTTACCTTCGTTATCGTTAAGGAGGACTTGCTGGGTAAGGTGAGCCGTCCTATCCCTACAATGCTGGATTACCGTACGCATGTTAAGAAGGGCAGTATGTTCAATACGCCTCCTACTGTGCCTATCTACTGTGCTCTGCAGAACCTGAAGTGGATTAAGAAGCAGGGTGGTGTTCAGGCTATGGCTAAGCTGGCTCAGCAGCGTGCTGACATTGTTTACGGTGAGATTGACCGCAACAAGCTGTTCGTGGGTACTGCTGAGGAGGATAGCCGCTCTCTGATGAACCTGACCTTCGTACTGAAGCCTGAGTATCAGGAACTGCAGGATGAATTTATGGCCTTCGCTACTGAGAAGGGTATGGTTGGCGTGAAGGGTCACCGTGATGTTGGCGGTTTCCGTGCCAGCTGCTACAATGCTATGAGCATTGAGGGTTGCGAGGCGCTGGTTGCCTGCATGAAGGAGTTTGAAGCTAAGCATTAATTGGTTTACTGTTTACGGTTTATGGTTTACTGTTTACTGTTTAATAGATTAAGTACATGAAAGTTTTAATTGCTACTGAGAAGCCGTTCAGCAAGGTTGCTGTGGATGGCATTAAGGCTGTGACTGATGCAGCCGGATATGAGTTGGCTCTGTTGGAGAAATATACGGAGAAGGCGCAGCTGCTGAATGCTGTGGCTGACGCTGATGCGCTGATTATCCGTTCTGACAAGGTTGACGCTGAGGTATTGGACGCTGCCAAGAATCTGAAGATTGTGGTTCGCGCCGGTGCCGGTTATGACAATATTGACCTGGCTGCGGCTACTGCCCATAATGTGGTGGCTATGAATACGCCTGGCCAGAATGCTAACAGTGTGGCTGAGCTGGTGTTCGGTCTGCTGGTTTATGGTGTGCGTAACTTCTTTAACGGTACCAGCGGTACTGAGCTGCTGGGTAAGAAGCTGGGTATCCTGGCATTCGGTAATGTGGGCCGTAACGTGGCCCGTGTGGCTAAGGGTTTCGGTATGGAGGTGATGGCTTACGATGCCTTCTGTCCTGCTGAGGCTATTGAGGCTGCCGGAGTGAAGGCTGCCAAGAGCCAGGATGAGCTGTTTGAGACTTGTGATATTGTATCTCTGCACATCCCTGCTACTCCTGAGACGAAGCAGAGCATTAACTATGCTTTGGTGGGTAAGCTGAAGAAGGGTGGCATCCTGGTGAACACTGCCCGTAAGGAGGTGATTGACGAGGCTGGCCTGATCAAGCTGATGGAGGAGCGTACTGACCTGAAGTACCTGACGGACATCAAGCCTGATGCTGACGCTGAGTTTGCCGAGAAGTTTGCGGGCCGTTACTTTGCTACACCTAAGAAGATGGGTGCGCAGACTGCCGAGGCTAATGTGAATGCCGGTATTGCCGCAGCTAACCAGATTGTGGGTTTCCTGCGTGATGGTATAACCAAATTCCAAGTTAATAAATAATGGCTAAGATTAAACCTTTTAAGGGCCTTCGTCCTCCCAGGAATCTGGTGGAGCAGGTGGAGAGCCGCCCTTATGACGTGCTGGACTCTGAGGAGGCCCGTGCTGAGGCGGGTGACAATGAGAAGTCTCTCTACCACATCATCAAGCCTGAGATTGACTTCCCCGTGGGTACAAGCGAATATGACGAGCGTGTGTATGCGCGTGCGGCAGAGAACTTCGCTAAGTTCCAGAAGGAGGGCTGGCTGGTTCAGGATGAGCAGGAGATGTACTACATCTATGCTCAGACGATGAACGGCAAGACTCAGTACGGACTGGTGGTTGCGGCTGCCGTTGAGGATTACATGAACGGTGTAATCAAGAAGCATGAGCTGACCCGTAGGGATAAGGAGGAGGACCGTATGCGCCATGTGCGTGTGAACGATGCCAACCTGGAGCCTGTATTCTTCGCTTACCCTGATAACGCTACATTGGATTCGCTGATTGAGCGTATCACGGAGGGTGATGCTGAATATGACTTTATTGCTCCCATTGACGGCTTCCGTCATCAGTTCTGGCTGGTGAAGGATCCCCTGGACATTTCTGTTATTACGGAGACCTTTGCCCAGATACCTTATTTATATATAGCGGACGGTCATCACAGAAGTGCTGCTGCTGCCTTAGTAGGTGCTGAGAAGGCGAAGAACAATCCCAACCACAGGGGTGATGAGGAGTATAACTACTTTATGGCTGTATGTTTCCCTGCCAGCCAGTTGACGATTCTGGATTACAACCGTGTGGTAAAGGATCTGAACGGTATGACGGAGGAGCAGTTCCTGAAGGCGTTGGAGGAGAACTTCACCGTTGAATGCAAGGGTACTGAGCCTTACAGGGCCCGACACTTGCATGAGTTCAGCCTGTATCTGGGCGGCAAGTGGTATAGCCTGGATCTGAAGGACGGCCTCTGTGACGAGAGTGACCCCATCGGCAGCCTGGATGTTAGTATCAGCAGTGACCTGATTCTGGACAAGCTGCTGGGCATCAAGGACCTGAGAAGTGACAAGCGTATTGACTTCGTGGGGGGCCTGAGAGGTCTGGAGGAGCTGGAGCGCCGTGTGGACTCTGGTGAGATGAAGCTGGCGCTGGCACTGTTCCCTGTATCCATGCAGCAGATTATGAACATTGCGGACAGCGGTAACATTATGCCGCCGAAGGCTACATGGTTCGAGCCTAAGCTGCGCAGCGGACTGGTTGTTCATAAGCTTTCATGACCGACGAGTTCAAGACTATAAAAGACAGAAGCGAGGGGTCTTATTCCGAGTTGAGGAGTAAGTTCCTCGCTTTTGCTCATCATGTGACTACCGTTGAGGAGGCGATGGCGCTGGTGGAGCAATACCAGAAGAAGTACTATGACGCGCGCCATGTGTGCTGGGCCTATATGATTGGGCCTGAGCGGGAGACTTTCCGCAGTAATGACAACGGTGAACCCAGCGGTACGGCTGGTAAGCCTATCCTGGGACAGATTAACAGTAACGAGCTGACGGACATTATAATTCTGGTTGTCCGTTACTTCGGTGGTGTGAAATTGGGAACCAGCGGACTGATTGTGGCGTATAAGACGGCTGCGGCCGAGGCGATTGCGAATGCGCAGATAGAATCACGTACGGTGGATGAGGAATACACCTTCAGCTTTGAGTACCCGCTGATGAACAGTGTGATGAAGGTGGCGCGGGATATGGATGCCCGCATTGTGAGTCAGTCCTATGATATGGACTGTAAAATGACCCTTTCAATCAGAAAAGGTAAAATGCAGGAACTGCAGGAGAAGGTTAAAAAGGCACTAAGTCCGTTTTAGCGGTTAGCGGTTAGCGAATTTTGGTTTCAAGTTTCAGGTTTCAAGTTTCAGGTTTCAGGTTTCAAGTTTCAGGTTTCAAGTTTCAGGTTTCAAGTTTCAGGTTTCAAGTTTCAGGTTTCAAGTTTCAGGTTTCAAGTAACTTTTATTCTTCATTTAAAAGAATCTTTTGACCACCGCTGCTACGCCGTCTTCTTCGTTGCTTAGGGTGATGTGGTCGGCGGCTTGGCGGACTACTTCCTGGGCATTGGCCATTGCTACACCGAGGCCGGCGTACTGGATCATGCTGAGGTCATTGAATCCGTCACCGCAGGCGATGAGTTCATGACGGTTGAGTCCCAGACGCTGCAGCAGGTAATCCAGACACTTGGCTTTGTCAATGCCTAAGGGCAGGACTTCAAGGAAGAAGGGTTCGCTGCGGTAGATACTCAGACGGCCCTCATAATAAGCGGCCAGTTCTTTCTCCAGCGGAGCGACTTTATCAGGGTTGCCTACAATGAGGCATTTGGGTTCTGGGAAGTTGATCTGGTCCAGGAAGTTGTCCAGCTTCTTGAGCTTCATCTTGTTCAGGCGGGCCTCATAGCGTACGTATTCGTTCTCAATATCCTCACAGGCTATGCAGTCCTGATAGTAGCTGAGGATTTTGAGGTCAGGGGTGTTGCCTTTCTCATACAGATGGGGATAGACTGAGGTGTCCAGGGTTTTCTGATAGATGGGCTTTCCTGTGGCGCAGTCGATGATGAGTCCGCCGTTGAAGGCAAGGATATATCCTCCGTATTCTCCGAGGTGCAGCTGTTCGGCTAAGGGCAGGATGCCTGGTGTGGGTCTGCCGCTGGCGAGTACCAGGCGGAGGCCGCGCTGCTGTGCCTGCATGAGCACTTCAAGGGTATGTGGGGTGATTTCTTTCTTGCTATTGGTAAGTGTTCCGTCTAAATCGAGGGCAAGAATCTTGTACATTATTTTATGTGATATGGGTTTGTATGATGAGTTATTCTTCTTCTTCGGGATTGCCCTTTCTGAGAATGAGGGTGGTGGCGCCGATGGTGATGATGGAGGCGTCCTCCAGATAGATGCGGTCCTGGTCCTTCAGGATCTCATTCATATAGAAGGTTCCTGTATTGCTGGGGGCGTCACGCAGGATGTATTGGAGCTGGCCCTTCTTACTGCGCTGTACGCGTATGATGCAGTGACGGGTGTCTATGCTGGGGTCAACGGTCTCAATGGGTTTATTGATGGTGGAGCCTTTGACGTAACGGCCGAAGACGTTGTCGCCCATCTCCAGGGGGATGACTTGCTTGTAGTGGAAGACGTTCTCTACTACTACGATGCTGCCCAGTTCCTGTGCGTTCTCCTGTTCCTGGCGGTCAAGGTTCTCGTTCCTGCGGGTTTCCTTTACCTTACTGGTGCCCAGGCGGATGCCGAACTGGCGGTTACAGTCAGGACAGACAAAGACTAGCTGTTGTCCGTCCTCATATTGTTTCTCGTCGAAGGTGATGTAATTGTCGCACTTGGGGCAACGTACTCTTTTCATTCGTGAAGGGTTGTGCGTGGGTTATTTTCTCTCCATAATCCAAGCGTTGGAGAATTCGTTACTTTGACTGCGGAGCAGGCGGACTTCTGTGAGGGCGTCCTCACGGGAGGTGAATCCTGGGATGAGTACTCTGAGGAATTTGCCTGAATGGTCCACAATGGCGCGGATGCCTCTGTTGTTCAGGTCCTGACAATAAGATTCGGCATTCTGAACGGGTACGCCGCAACATAATACTACGGCGTAGGTGGGCTGGGCCTGTACTTCCTGTGCGGGCTGCACGGGTTCGGCTTCTGCCTGTGTCTGCTGGTCAGGCATGGGCATACTGACCTCTCCCTGTGCCGTCTGGGGCAGGGTGGTGACGGGTGTTGTGGGCATGCAGAGTTCTGAGTCGCTGTTCAGGAGTCGGGTGATGCTGTTCTCTGCTACAGGGGTGCTGAAGGCGAAGAACAGGACGATGGAGGCGGCTACGGTGGTTACGTAGTGCAGCATGCGTTTGTTGATGCTGATGGTGATGGCTTTACCGTCTGTGCGGATGGACTTCTGCTTGCGCTGGGTTTTCTCTGCGGGCAAGTCATTCTTGGCAACGGGTTGTACGTGGATGGCGTCCAGTCCGTAGAGCCAGGGGGAGGCGACGCCTGCCTGGCAGGGGATGAACTGCATCTTACCTGTGGATTCCTCGTGTACGAACTCGCCGATGCTGCCTACCTCGTAGCTGCCGTATTCGGTGAGTTCCTGACGGATATTCTCGGTATATTCGAGCGTTACGATGTAGGCTTCCTGGGTGGAGATCTGATAGGTGGCTGAGATGGATTCTACGAAGCGGTTGTCTGATTCGTCAGTTTCCTGGGTGAAGGACAATGCTCTGTAGGGGGGAAGGAGTATCTCTTCTTCCTCAATCCACTTGCTGGGTACGTAAGTTGCCTTGAACGTACCTAACTGAGGTACCACAACGGTGTCGTGGTACAACAGCTGGTATTCTATATGTCTTGAAAGATTAATCACGCTACAAAAGTATGACTTTTTTTCTTGCCGGCAAAGAATTATCTGATTTTTTGTTAAATGTTTTAACAAAAACCTTATTCTTTCTTGCTGTCGTTCTCTGCCTTGATCTGGGCGTCAACTTCGGCGCTGCGCTTGTAGCATTTGTTCAGACCCTTGATGATATCCTTGGTGATATCGTACTTGGGGTTGGCGATAAGGAGGTTGTCACCTGCCTTTACCATTACGTAGTCATACTTGCGGCTCTTGTTATAGCGCTTGAGGAATGCCTGGATGCTGTCACGGGCCTCGGTGTTGATGCGGGCCTGCTCTTCATTGAACTCGTTGTTCAGGCGGTCAGCGAGCTGTGCCAGTTCCTGCTGCTCACGCTGGATGCCGGCCTGGGCGCGCTCCAGTTCGTCACGGGTGGTGAAGCCGTTGCTCTCGTACTTCTTCTGTACGGCGGCTGCGTGACTCTCCAGGGCACGCTGCTTCTTAGCGAGTGTGTTCTGGATGTTGGTGCCCTTGCGGGTGAGTACCTCGCTGTAGTCCTTATACAGCTTGTATTGGTTCATCAGGGTGTCAAGCTCTACGTAGGCTATCTTCATTCCTGTGGTTTGAACTGTCTCATTTTCAGTTGCTTCGGCTTCTTCTTCTGCAGCTTTATTGCAACTTGTCATTATCATTCCTACTGACATGAGCCCGAGGCCAATCAAATACTTTTTCATATACCTTATTATATATATTGGTTTATAATCGTTCTTTTACCTTATAGGGGTTGTCCCTTCTCATGATTCTGTCCATGCTCTGAACGCAGTGGATGCCGCGCTTGCGCATTTCCTTATTTCCGCTTATATGAGAACTTGCGAACTTTCCGTTGGGCAGTACAATCAATTTCACACACAAAAGTGCAATGGATATTGCAACAATTCCTGCGGTTAATAATGCTACTTTCAACATATTTTGCTATATTTGCAACTGCAAAGGTACAGAAAATGATAAAATAAACCAAATAATATGACTGAAATTGAATTAAAACCTAAGTGCGTATTTGATTGTTTTGCTAAAGTCAATGCTGTTCCGCGTCCTTCTAAGAAGGAGGAGCAGATGATTTCGTTCCTGACTGACTTCGGTAAAAAACTGGGGTTGGAGACGGATTGTGATCAGGTGGGCAATGTGATTATCCGCAAACCTGCTACTGCTGGGATGGAGAATCGTAAGATTCTGATTCTGCAGAGTCACATGGATATGGTGTGTGAGAAGAACAAGGATGTGGAATTCGATTTCAGCAAGGATGCCATTCAGACGTATGTGGACGGTGAGTGGCTGAAGGCTAAGGGTACTACATTGGGTGCCGATGACGGTATAGGTGTGGCTATGCAGATGGCTCTGCTGGAGAGTAAGGACATTGAGCACGGTCCGCTGGAGTGTGTCTTTACGCGTGATGAGGAGACTGGCCTGACGGGTGCCTTCGGTATGGGCAGTGACTTTATGAAGGGCCGTATGATGGTGAACCTGGACAGTGAGGATGAGGGGCAGATATTCGTGTCTTGTGCGGGCGGTTGCCGTACCTTCGTGGAGATGCCTTACGAACTTGAAGCTTTACCGCAGAACTTCTTCACTTTCTCGCTCTGTATTAAGGGCTTAACGGGTGGTCATAGCGGTGATGATATTGTGAAGGGCCGTGCGAATGCGAATAAGTTGCTGGCACGTTTCCTGTACCTGAGTCAGAAGAAATATGACCTGCGCCTGGTGGATATTCAGGCTGGCGGATTGCATAACGCTATCCCGCGTGAGGCTTCATGTGTGTGCGCTATTCCTATGAAGGATAAGGAGCAGATCCGTGTGGACTGGAACCTGTTTGCCGCAGATGTGGAGGAGGAATTCAGTGTGACGGAGAAGAATATGCAGTTCCTGCTTTCATCTGAGGATGCGGCTAAGGAGGCTGTGGACAAGGTTACTGGCTGTAAGCTGATTACGGCGCTGCAGGCTGTGGATAATGGTGTGTTTGCCATGTGTCAGGATATTGACCTGGTGGAGACGAGCAGTAACCTGGCGAGCATTCACATGCGTCCTGAGAAGAAGGTCATCGAGGTGAACAGCTCGCAGCGCAGCAGTATCTACAGTGCGCGTGTGAATATGGCCAATACTTTTGCGGCTGTATTTGAGTTGGCTGGTGCGAAGGTGGATATCGGCGAGGGTTATCCTGGCTGGAAGATGAACCCGAAGAGTGAGATTCTGCGTGTGGCTGTGGAGCAGTACCGTAAGCTGATGAACAAGGAGCCTCAGGTGCTGGGTATTCATGCTGGTCTGGAGTGCGGTCTCTTCAGTGAGAAGTATCCTGGAATGGATATGATCAGTGTGGGTCCTACCATGCGCGGTGTGCACAGTCCTGACGAGAAACTGCTGATTCCTACGGTTCAGATTGTCTGGGACTGGTTGTTGTCTATCCTTAAGAATATTCCTGAAGAAAAATAATGAAAAGCCGTTTTCTGTTTTTTGTCCTCACATTGGTGACGGTGCTGTTTTCGGCCTGTTCGGATTATGATTCTTATTCCAACAATCCGTCCTTCCGGCTGGTGTTCTCGGATGATACCGTGCGTTTCGATACGCTGATTTCGACTATTGCCAGTCCTACCAAGACGCTGTATGTCTTTAACAAGAACACTGACGGGCTGCGTGTGAGCGATATCCGTCTGCAGAAGGGTACGGAGAGTCTGTTCCGTGTGAATGTGGACGGTGAGTTCTTGGCTGAGGGTATTGGAAATGATTACCTGATCCGTAAGAATGACAGTATCATTGTTCGCATTGAGGTGACTTTGCCTGAGAGCGGTACTACGGATACGGTGACTTACGCTGACGAGCTGCTTTTCAGTCTGGAGAACGGTGTGCAGCAGCGTGTGCTGCTGACCGCTGGGGCTGTGGACGCTTATATCATTCATGGTATGGTGATAGAGAGTGACAGTACGCTGCTGACGGATAAGCCTTATCTTATATATGACTCGCTGGTCATAGCGAAGGGGGCTACGCTGAATCTGCAGGCTGGCACCAGGCTGCTGATGCATGACAGTACGGCGGTGGATGTGTTCGGGCGGATAAATGCTGAGGGTACCATAGCGAAGCCTGTTATCTTCCGCGGAGCCAGAACGGACCGTATGTTCGACTATCTGTTCTATGACAATATGCCCAGCCGATGGAAGGGTATTACTATTCATGAGGGCAGTTACAACAATAAGTTCCTGAACTGTGATATTCACAGTGGGCGCTGGGGCATCAGGGTAGACAGTACATCACTGGACCATCTGACGATGACGTTGCAGAATTGTGTGATCCATAATGTGGGTGGTGACGGTCTGCGGCTGGTTAACTGCAATACGGAGATTCTGAATACGCAAATCAGTAATACGTTAGGTGACTGTGTGTCAGTTATAGGCGGTGCGAATACCTTCTGCCATTGTACGGTAGCGCAGTATTATCCCCTGAGTTATGACCGCGGTTATGCGCTGTATGTGGCTAATCAGAACTTTGACGAGGTGCACTATGACTTGCAGTATATCCAGTTCCTGAACAGTGTGATTATAGGTTATGAGGAGGATGTGATCATGGGTAATCTGGATAATGAGTATGAGGATTCGGAGTATTACTACTTCCAGAACTGTTACCTGCGTACCGTTGGTGAGAATGACGAGGAGCATTTCATCAATTGTGTGTTTGACCAGGATGGATTTGTGGAGATTGAGCCTCGTGGCGAGAAGAACTTCAAGGTCTTCGATACGGAGAATTTTATCTATGATTTCACGCCTGACTCGGCGAGCCTGATACGTAATCTGGCTGATCCGCTGCTGATGAACGGTCTGACTACAGACCGTCTGGGACGCAGCCGCAAAGCAGACGAGGCTCCTGACGCAGGTTGTTATGAATATATTAAACCGCAGGAGTAATGAGGATCTCCCTGACCGTAGTAGGTAAGACTACTGACAGGCATTTCATTGCCAGCATCGATGAGTATGTGCAGCGTGTCTGTCACTATGTTCCGTTCAGCATTGATGTGATTCCTGAATTGAAGGGGACGAAGAACCTGAGTGAGAAGGAACAGAAGGAGAGGGAAGGGGAGCTGATTCTGAAATCATTCCAGCCGGGCGATTATATTGTGCTGCTGGATGAGCATGGACGTGAACGCCGCAGTATTGAGTTTGCACAGTGGATGCAGAAGCGTATGGCGGCAGGCCCCAAGCGTCTGGTATTTGTGGTGGGCGGTCCGTACGGATTCTCTCCGGCTGTGTATGCTGCGGCTCAGGAGAAGGTGTCGCTCTCGCAGATGACGCTGAGTCATCAGATGATCCGCCTGCTCTTCACTGAGCAGATCTACAGGGCCATGACCATTCTGAACGGGGAACCGTATCATCATGAGTAGAAGACCCGGCCCGGGTCTGCCGGGTGAGGTTTTAGGGTTTAGAGTTTAGAGTCAGTTTTGGAGTTTAGAGTTTAAATAGTTGACGTTGACGTTGACGTTGTCGTAAGCCCAAAGGGCTTTAATTTGAATTTTGAATTAAAAAAATATATCTTTATGTTAAGTGTAGAAGAATTAAATGACAGACTTATTGACTTGGCTTTTGCCGAGGATATAGGTGACGGAGATCATACCACCCTTTGCTGTATCCCGGATACGGAGATGGGTGAGAGTAAACTGCTTATCAAGGAAGAGGGTATCTTTGCCGGTGTGGAGATTGCCAAACAGGTATTTCGCCGCTTTGATCCTACCATGCAGGTGGAGGTGTACATTCAGGACGGTGCCCATGTTAAGCCGGGTGACATTGTGATGAGTGTGAAGGGCAAGGTGCAGAGTCTGCTGCAGACGGAACGCCTGATGCTGAACATCCTGCAGCGTATGAGCGGTATTGCCACTATGACACACAAGTACCAGCAGGCACTGATTGATGCCGGCACTAAGACACGTGTGCTGGATACCCGTAAGACTACGCCTGGTATGCGTATGCTGGAGAAGGAGGCTGTTAAGATAGGCGGCGGAATGAATCACCGTATCGGCTTGTTTGATATGATTCTGCTTAAGGATAATCATATTGACTTCTGCGGTGGTGTGCATAATGCCATCTCGCGCGCCAAGCAGTATTGTAAGGAGAAGGGTAAGAACCTGAAGATAGAGTGTGAGGTCCGTAACTGGAAGGAACTGGATGAGGCGCTGGCAGAGGGGTGCGACCGAATTATGTTTGACAACTTTACGCCTGAGGATACCTGTAAGGCGGTTCAGTTGGTAGCCGGCCGTTGTGAGACCGAATCCAGCGGCGGTATTACCTTTGACAATATGATTCCCTATGCCAAGGCAGGGGTGGATTTCATCTCCTTCGGTGCGCTTACGCATAGCGTGAAGGGACTGGATATGAGCTTCAAGGCAGCAGGAAGCGACAAGTTGAAGATTTAACATGGTTCATGGTTCATGGTTCAGGGTTCATGGTTCAGGGTTCATGGTTCAGGGTTCATGGTTCATGGTTCATGGTTCATGGTTCATGGTTCATGGTTCATGGTTCATGGTTAAGGGCTGAAGTATGAAGGCTGATGTATGAACCAACTGTCAACTATCTTGACTCTCGACCCTCGACTCTTGACTCCAGACCTCTTAAACTATTAAACCGTAAACAGTAAACGGTATACCGTAAACGGTAATAAGATTATTATGAAAAGGATATTATTTGTATTTTTGGTTCTGTTTATAAATGCCGGGTTGGCGGGTTATGCCTGCACTAATCTGATTGTAGGAAAGAAAGCAAGCAAGGACGGCAGTGTGATTGTATCGTACAGTTGTGATGACTACGGGGCATACGGTTTTATGAACTTTCTGCCAGGCGGTAAGCATAAGAAGGGGGAGATGCGCGCCCTTTATCATTATGAGAGCAATAACTACCTGGGCGAGATTCCCGAGGCGGAGGAGACTTATACGGTTGTGGGGCTGATGAATGAGCATCAGCTGACGATTCATGAGACTACCTACGGCGGTCGTGAAGAGTTGTGTGATACGATGACGGGCTTATTTGATTACGGCAGTCTGATGTATGTTACCCTACAGCGTGCCAGAACTGCCCGTGAGGCAATAAGTGTAATGACCAAACTGGTGGAGGATTACGGTTATGGCAGTGAGGGCGAGAGCTTCACTATTGCCGACCCCAACGAGGTTTGGGTAATGGACATGATAGGAAAGGGTCCTGGCCGTAAGGGGGCTGTATGGGTTGCCGTACGTATTCCGGATGACTGTATCAGCGGTCATGCCAATCATAGCCGTATCCGTCAGTTCCCCCTGAAGGACAAGCAAAATTGTCTTTATAGTAAGGATGTCATTTCCTTTGCCCGTGAGAAAGGCTTCTTCAACGGTAAGGATGCTGAATTCTCCTTTGCTGATGCTTATGCGCCGGCTGATTTCGGTGCGCTGCGTTTCTGTGAGGCCCGTGTGTGGAGTTTCTTCAATAAATGGGCTGCTGAGGATATGAATCCCTATCTTACCTATGCGATGGGCGATGCCAAGGCTACTCCGATGCCCTTGTACGTAAGGCCTAAGTCACCTCTTAGTGTACAGGATGTGAAGGATATGATGCGTGACCATTATGAGGGTACTTCTATGGCTGTTCAGGGTGACCTGGGAATGGGTCCCTGGGAAATGCCTTATCGTCCCACACCGCTTACTTATGAGGTGGATGGCAAGAAGTATTTTAACGAACGTCCCATCAGTACGCAGCAGACGGCTAATGTGTATGTTTCGCAGATGCGATCCTGGCTGCCGGATTATATAGGTGGTGTTGTATGGTGGGGTAATGATGACGCTAATATGGTTCCCTTTACCCCTGTATATTGCGGCGTGGAGAGTGTTCCTGAGTGCTATGCCTACCGTACAGCGGATACTTTCCATTTCTCCACACGTTCGGCTTATTGGGTTCAGAACTGGGTGAGCAATATGACTTATCTGCGTTATTCTGTTATCTTCCCTGAGGTTCAGGCTGTACGTGACCGTCTGGACAGGGATTATAATTCGCTTCAGGATGAGACTGAGAAGAAGGCGGCTGCGATGTCTCCGTCTGAGGCACGTCGCTTCCTGACTGCTTATTCGCACCGTACGGCTCAGGCTATGATGGATGAGTGGAATCAGCTGGCTCAGACTATTATTGTGAAGTACAATGATATGGCGGTTAAGAAACAGGATGATAAGGGTCAGTACCTGAAGACGCCAGGCGGCAATCAGCGTCCTGTAAACCGCCCCGGATACCCTGAGACTTACAGACGTAAGATTGTGCAGGAGACGGGTGATAAGTATCTGACGAAGTAATATAATTAACCCTGGATGCCATTAAGTATCCAGGGTTAATTTTTATCGCTAACCGCTAACCGCTAACCAATCATCTATCAGGCGACGTGCGATGGAGGCTTTGTCTGGGATATCGGGCATATTATCACGGGTGAACCAGCCGCCGTCACAGAGTTCTTCCTTCTGAAGGCTGAGTTCTCCGCCGTCATAATCGGCAGTGAAACCTACCATCAGGCCGAAGGGGTAGGGCCAAGGTTGGCTGCCGAAGTATTTCAGGTTGCAGATTCGGATTCCGACCTCTTCTCTCACTTCGCGTTTAACACATTCCTCAAGGGATTCTCCGGTCTCAAGGAATCCTGCTACGAGTCCGTAGTGGTTGCCTCGGAAGTTGCGGGCTCTTACAAGCAGTATGCTGTCATCACGACGGATGCGTACGATTATGGCGGTGGCTGCTGAGGGCCACCATTCCTTTCCGCACTCCTGGCATTTCTTGCTGATATCGGTCATCCATTTGTTGGTGCCGCCGCATACGCCGCAGTAGCGGGTGTTCTGGTCCCAGTACAGGAGCTCAGCGCCTTTGCCGGCCAGCTGATAGTCCTCGGGACTTAGCAGGGCGTGGGTTTTCCTGAGCCCTACCATCTGCAGACCTTCTGTGTCGGTTACGGGTTTGTCCAGGCGGATTACCCTTACCTCGTCCTCTCCCTGATGCAAGGTGGTAACATGGTTCCAATCTTTCAGTGGGACGGGGGGCTCTAAACCAAAGGGGATATTCCCCTCGGTTGTGAGCAGAATATCCCCTTGGCAATATGCGCAATATCTTATCATCAGATACCTAATGACTTCTTTACTTCCTCTACCTTGGCCTTAGCACGGTCAACGCAGCCCTGATAGCAGTTGGCGCAGCCCATGGTGTCCTTCAGTTCGAGATAGAACTTGATCTTGGGCTCTGTACCGCTGGGACGTACGCTGACTTTGGTGCCGTCCTCGCAGAAGTACTGCAGTACATTGCTGGTGTCTGGCATTACCAGAGGTGTGGCGTTGCCGTTGCTGTCATACTTCTTCAGTGTCTTGAAGTCGCGTGTGAGCACTACCTTGCTTCCTGCAATCTCCTTGGGAGGATTGGTGCGGAAGTTCTCCATCATGGCCTTGATTTCGTCAGCTCCGCTCTTACCGGGCTTGACTACATTGATGGTGTGCTCATAGCTGAAACCGTACTCCAGATAGATGTCCATCAGCAGGTCATACAATGTCTTGCCCTGATCCTTGGCCCAGGCTGCTATCTCACATATCAGACAGATGCTGGCTGGCGCATCCTTATCCCTTACCTTGTCATAAGGCAGGAAGCCGAAGCTTTCCTCGCCGCCGCCAATGTATTTCTGCTTGCCTTCGCTCAGGGCTATCTCGCGGGCTATCCACTTGAATCCTGTATAGCAGTCACGCAGTTCTACGCGGTTCTTCTCTGCCATCTTGGCAATCACTTCGGTGGTGACGATGGTTTTTACCAGGAAGTCGCTGGGCTTAAGTGTGCCTAAGGTCAGTTTGTTCTTGATAATGTAATAGCAGAACATCATGCAGGTCTGGTTGCCGTTGATGATGATCCATTCTCCCTTGGGATCGCGGCATACGATGGCCAGACGGTCGGCATCGGGGTCGGAGGCTATCACGAGGTCGGCATTCAGCTTGGTTCCCAGCTTCATGCCTAAGGTCATTGCCTCGGCATTCTCGGGGTTGGGGCTGACGACGGTGGGGAAGTTGCCGTCTATCACCATCTGCTCAGGAACTACGTTGATATTCTGGAAACCCCAGCTGCGCAGGCACAGGGGTACGATTACGCGGCCGGTTCCGTGCATGGGACTGTAAACGATGTTGAGGTCTTTCTGACGGAGAATGACGTCCTGATCCACCATGGCTTCCTTTACAGCCATCATGTAGTCATAGTCCATCTCGCCGCCGATGATGGTGATGAGGTCTTTGTTGCCCTGGAACTTGACGTCCTCGATGGCTACCTTGTTCACCTCGTCGATAATTCCCTTGTCATGCGGTGCGAGTACCTGTGCGCCGTCACTCCAGTAGGCCTTGTATCCGTTATACTCACGGGGGTTATGGCTGGCGGTTACATTGACACCTGCCACAGCTCCTAACTGGCGGATAGCGAAGCTGATCTCGGGGGTGGGGCGGAGACTCTCGAACAGGTACACCTTTATGCCGTTGGCGCTGAAGATGTCAGCTACACTTTCGGCGAACATGCGTCCGTTGTTACGGCAGTCATGACCTACCACTACGCTTTTGCCGCCCTGGGGGAAGGCTTTGTTGATATAATTGGCAAAGCCCTGGGTGGCCATTCCCACAATATACTTGTTCATACGGTTGGTGCCGGCACCCATGATGCCGCGCAGACCGCCGGTTCCGAATTCCAGGCTCTGATAGAAGGCGTCTATCAGCGGATTCTTGTCTTCGTTATCCAACATGGCCTTGATTTCGGCCTTGGTTTCATCATCATAACAGGGTGAATTCAGCCATGCGAGGGCTTTCTTTTCACAATCCTTGATCAATTGAGCATCCATATAGTAATCTTTTTATAAATAAAATTTCATTGCAAAGGTATTGAAAAGTTGTGAATTAGCCAAGAAAATCCCATCCATCTTTTGCAGGTTGATAACTTTTTTGTACTTTTGCAACTTAATAATAGTGAACATTTTTTTTGAATTGACATTTTAATGCGACATATAAGAAATTTCTGCATCATTGCCCATATTGACCACGGTAAGAGCACTCTTGCCGACCGTCTGCTGGAGTACACTCATACCATTGAGGTGACTAAGGGGCAGATGCTGGACGATATGGATCTGGAACAGGAACGTGGTATTACCATCAAAAGCCACGCTATCCAGATGGAATACAAATATCAGGGTGAGACCTATATCCTGAACCTTATTGACACTCCGGGCCATGTGGACTTCTCATATGAGGTTTCGCGCAGCATTGCCGCATGTGAGGGCGCGCTGCTGGTGGTGGATGCCACCCAAGGCGTGCAGGCACAGACCATCTCCAACCTGTATATGGCCATTGATAACGGCCTGGAAATCATACCGGTTATCAACAAGATTGATATGGATAGTGCCCACCCCGACGAGGTAGAGGACGAAATCGTGGAACTGCTGGGATGTGACCCCAGTGAGATTATCCGCTGCAGCGCCCGTACGGGTGAGGGCGTGCCTGCCATCCTGGATGCCATCGTGGACCGCATTCCCGCTCCCGTGGGCGATCCCGAGGCTCCGCTACAGGCACTGATCTTTGACTCGGTATTCAACTCGTTCCGCGGTATCATCGTCTATTTCAAGATATTGAACGGCTCGATTGCCAAGGGCGACTTCGTGAAGTTTGTCAATACCGGCAAGGAGTATAATATCGATGAGCTGGGTGTGCTCAAATTGCGTCAGCAGCCATGCGACCGCCTATCGACGGGCAATGTAGGCTACATCATCTCGGGCATCAAGAATTCTGTCGAGGTGAGGGTGGGCGATACCATCACCCATGTGCAGCGTCCGTGCGAAAAGGCCATCGAGGGTTTCCAGGAAGTGAAGCCCATGGTGTTTGCCGGCGTTTATCCCATCGACCCCGAGGATTTTGAGAACCTGCGTGCCTCCCTGGAGAAACTGCAGCTCAATGATGCAGCCTTGACCTTCACCCCCGAATCGTCGGTGGCACTGGGATTCGGTTTCCGCTGCGGTTTCCTGGGACTGTTGCACATGGAAATTGTGCAGGAGCGCCTGAGTCGTGAGTTCAATATGGAAGTCATCACCACGGTGCCCAACGTATCCTATAAGGTGTATGACAAGAAAGGTGGCTTGACCGAGGTGCATAACCCCGCCGGCCTGCCCGACATCGCCGTCATCGAGCACATCGAGGAGCCTTACATCCGCGCTTCGATCATCACCCAAAGCGAGTTTATGGGGCCCATCATCACCCTGTGCCTGTCGAAACGCGGCGAACTGGTGAAACAGGAATACATTTCGGGCAACCGCCTGGAACTGACCTTCGACATCCCGCTGGGCGAGATCGTCATCGACTTCTATGACAAGCTGAAAAGCATCAGCAAGGGCTATGCCTCGTTTGACTACTTCATCAATGGTTATCGCGAGTCAAAACTCATCAAGCTGGATATCCTGCTCAACGGCCAACCCGTGGATGCGCTGAGCACGTTGACCCACGTGGACAACGCCGTGACACTGGGTCGCCGCATGTGCGAGAAACTCAAGGAACTGATTCCGCGTCAGCAATATGACATCGCCATCCAGGCCGCTATCGGAGCCAAGATTGTGGCCCGCGAGACAGTGAAGCAGGTGCGCAAGGACGTTACCGCCAAGTGCTATGGTGGTGATGTGAGCCGAAAGCGCAAACTGCTGGAAAAGCAAAAGGCTGGAAAGAAGCGCATGAAGCAGATTGGTACTGTGCAAGTGCCTCAGAAGGCTTTCCTTGCTGTGCTGAAACTCGACTAACAGTCAAGTATAATAAGTTGTCAACTTGCTCAATGATAAGAGGGAAACGTGGTTGACGAACTGCAGCATATTGACCTTGACAACCCTGAGTTCCAGGATGCCTGGAGCGTGCTACAACGTACCCACCGCTCGGTGTTCCTTACCGGCAAGGCTGGAACGGGCAAGAGCACGTTTTTAAAGTATATCCGAGACAATATCAAAAAGAAAACCGTGGTGCTGGCTCCCACGGGCATTGCTGCTGTGAATGTGGGAGGGCAAACGATGCACTCTTTCTTCAAGATCCCGTTCAAACCCATGGTGCCAGATGATCCAGATTACGCTAATCCCGCTCGGATGCGCAAGATGTTGCGGTACACCAAGGAGAAGGTAAAACTCATCCAGCATTTGGAACTGATCATTATTGATGA
>JAEEGF011488152.1_pt1 | contig 20744 bp, 8 predicted proteins | sample 9134171 | NCBI WGS metagenome assembly JAEEGF01 (sample SAMN16246542, study PRJNA631951) | gut metagenome | biome: gut microbiome; feature: rumen; material: AP-attached | host: Bos | place: Iran: Karaj | collected 2018-10
CATGAGATGTATTGCAAGGGCGCTGAGGGCGAGTTCCACACCTATGCCATCGAATGGACAGACAAGAACATTACCACCTATGTGGACGGTAAGGTGCAACTGAGCTATGACAACCGTGGCCTGGGCCGCGACGACTGGCCCTACGACGATCCATTCTACATCATCTTCAACCTCGCTTGGGGTGGTGACTGGGGTGGCGCCCAAGGTGTTGACGAGAGCGCCCTGCCCGTTACCATGGAAGTGGACTACGTGCGCGTGTTCCAAAAGAAGTAACCGTTTAACTCAAATGACTCTATGAGAGATTCTTTATTAGTCATACTCTCTCTTATTGTTGCCTTGGGGCTTCATGCCAAGCCTCAAGGCAATTTTGTCCGTGTGGAAGGTCCCGACCTGATACAACCAAACGGAGAAAAGCTTTATATACAAGGTACGAATTTAGGCAACTGGCTCAACCCTGAAGGCTACATGTTCGGCCTGAGCAAGACCAACTCGCCGTGGATGATTGACCTGATGATTAAGGAGGCCGTAGGGCCTGACTTCGCCGCCGACTTCTGGCGAAAGTTCAAGGACAACTACATCACCCGTGCCGACATCAGTTTTATCGCCCGTCAAGGGGCAAACACCATCCGCCTGCCGTTCAACTACAGACTTTTTACCGACGAGGACTATATGGGACGCTCCAAGGAGCAGGATGGATTTGCCCGCATCGACTCGGTGGTGAACTGGTGCCGTGCCGCAGGCCTCTACCTGATTCTTGACATGCACGACTGCCCTGGCGGCCAGACCGGCGACAACATCGATGACGGCCATGGCTACCCGTGGCTGTTCGAGAGCGAGCCCAGCCAGCAGTTGTTCATCGACATCTGGCAGCGCATCGCCGCCCGCTACAAGGACGAGCCCGTGATTCTCGGCTATGAGCTGATGAATGAGCCTATTGCCCACTACTTTGAGAACAAGGAGGAACTGAACAAGAAACTCGAGCCCTTGTACATGCGTACAGTCAAAGCAATCCGCCAAGTGGACACCAACCACGTGATACTGCTGGGTGGAGCCCGCTGGAATTCCGATTTCTACATGTTCAGCGACTGGAAGTTTGATGACAACATCATGTACACCTGCCACCGCTATGGTGGTGACGCCACTGCCGAGGCTATCAAGGATTACATTGACTTCCGCGACAAGACCGGCTTGCCGATGTATATGGGTGAAACCGGGCACAACAGCAACGAGTGGCAAGCGCAGTTAGTCAACGTGATGAAGCAGGCTAACATCGGTTATACGTTCTGGCCCTATAAGAAAATCGACAACTCTTGCATGATGGGCATCACCAGGCCCGAAATGTGGGACAGCATTGTCGTGAAGTATTCCGAGGCTCCCCGTACCACCTATCAGGAATTGCGCGAGGCCCGCCCCGACCAGGAGACCTTCGGCAAGCTGCTGATGCAGTATGCCGAGAACAGCCGCTATGAGCACTGCACCCCGCAGATGGATTACATCCAGTCGCTGGGAATGACACCGCAGATGCCCCTCTATCTTGATGAGACCTTACCCATCGAGTCACGTGTTGAGGACGCCTTGTCACGCATGACACTCGATGAGAAGATTGCCGTTATCCATGCCCAGAGCAAGTTTTCTTCTCCGGGCGTGAAGCGCCTGGGATTTCCCGACTTCTGGACCGATGACGGACCTCACGGCGTGCGTCCCGACGTCCTGTGGGACGAATGGGAGCAGGCTGGCCAGACCAACGACTCGTGTGTGGCGTTCCCCGCGCTGACTTGCCTCGCCGCTTCATGGAACCCCGCGCTTGCCAGGCTTTATGGCCGCAGCCTGGGTGAGGAAGCACGCTACCGCGGTAAGGACATGATTTTGGGTCCTGGCGTGAACATCAACCGCACACCGTTGAACGGCCGCAACTTTGAGTACATGGGCGAGGACCCGCTGCTGGCGTCACGCATGGTAGTGCCCTACGTTCAAGGTCTGCAAAGCACGGGCACGTCGGCATGTGTCAAGCACTTCTGCTTGAACAATGACGAGGAATACCGCCATCAGGTCAATGTCATCGTGAGCGACCGCGCGCTGCGCGAGATTTACCTGCCCGCATTCGAGGCTGCCGTCAAGGAGGGCCACACATGGGGCATCATGGGCTCCTATAACCTGTACAAGGACCAGCACTGCTGCCAAAACCAGTACACGCTCAACCAGATTCTGAAAGGCGAATGGCAGTATGACGGCGTGGTGGTCAGCGATTGGGGTGGCGTCCATGACACCGAGATGGCTGTCAAGAACGGGTTGGACATGGAATTCGGCAGCTGGACTGACGGTCTGGCGTGGGGCGCCAGCAACGCCTACGACGCCTACTACATGGCAAAGCCCTACAAGCAGCTCATTGAACAGGGCAAGTTCACGACCAGCGAACTCGACGAGAAGGTGAGACGCGTGTTGCGCCTTTTCTACCGCACCACAATGAACAGCAAGCGCGCTCAGGGCTTCCTGTGCAGCGAGGCGCACTACGATGCAGCGCTGAAGATTGCCCAGGACGGTATCGTGCTGCTGCAGAACAAGCGCAATGTCCTGCCTATCGACGTGAACAACGCCAAGCGCATCCTGGTTGTCGGCGAGAACGCCATCAAGATGATGACCGTGGGCGGCGGCAGCAGTTCACTCAAAGCACAGCATGAGATTCTGCCTCTCGAGGGCCTCAGGACCCGCCTGGAGGGTACCGGCATCGAGGTGGACTATGCCCGCGGCTATGTGGGTGACACGACAGGTGAGTACAATGGTGTGGTGGCGAAGCAATCGTTGGCTGAGAACCGCTCTGCCAGTGAACTGATTGCCGAAGCCGTTGCCAAAGCTCAAGGTGCTGACTATGTCATCATCTTCGGCGGTCTGAACAAGAGCGATTACCAGGATGCTGAGGGCCACGACCGCAAACACATGGACATGCCCTACGGTCAAGACGCGCTTGTCGAGGCATTGGCCCGTGTGAACAAGAATGTCGTGTTTGTCAACATCTCGGGCGACGCTGTGGCTATGCCCTGGCGTGACAAGGTGGCATCCATCGTGCAGGGCTGGTTCATCGGCAGCGAGACGGGCAGGGCATTTGCCAGCATCCTCGTGGGCGACGTGAACCCCTCGGGCAAACTGCCGTTCACCTGGTACCAGAACCTCAACGACGTGGGCGCTCATGCCCTGGGTGCCTACCCCGGCACTTGGCGCGATGACCACAAAATCATCGACGAGGAGTATAAGGAGGGCATCTATGTGGGTTACCGTTGGGCCGACAAGCAGAAAAAGAAACCCGCTTTTGCCTTCGGCCACGGATTGAGCTACACAACCTTCGCTGTGAGCAACCTGCGCATCGACAAGCGTGAAGTTGCCGCCGATGGCACAGTGACCGCTACTGTGACCGTCAAGAACACCGGTAACCGCGCCGGAGCCGAGGTCGTTCAGCTCTACGTGAGCGACCACAACGCCACGGTCGAGATGCCGGTTAAGGAGTTGCGAGGCTTCCAAAAAGTTACCTTGAAGCCCGGCGAGAGCCGTGATGTCACCATCACCATCGGAGGACGTGTGTTCCAGTACTGGGATGAAGCCAAGGGCGACTGGGCCACTTCGCTCGGCCAGCGTACGATGCTCGTGGGCACAGCCAGCGACAACCTGCCCCTCAAGGCAACCTTCACGGTGTATTGACCACGGCACTGCTGATTCATTCACAGCAAACTATATGCTGTTACATCTACCGCCCTTTACAGGGCGGTTTTTTATACCTCACACGTCTCGAAAAGCAAAAAAAGAATCCATAAAATAAACGACAACTAATTGATTTTCAGTTAGTTGTCGTTTTATAATCTAAACCCGCAAGGCGGTTCTTACAGTTCCCCAAAGCACAATATTTACCGCACAATCGTCTAATGTAATCTGCACCTAATCGTGGTGGAAGATGGCAGTCAGTTTACAGACTCCTCTTTATTGGCCAGTAGCCTGACGGTATTCAAGCAGTTTGTTCTGATAGTCGGCGAAGGCATCGGTACGCTTGTCGCAAGATTGCTGATAGAGCATCTGTGCTTCAAGAAGGTCGCTCATCTTAGTCATACCGGCATTGTAGTAATCGCGGTTCAGGCGCAGGTTCTCCTCAGCCTGTTTAATACTTAACTGGGCAAGCTGCAATTGCTGGTAGGATTCCTCCACGCTATTCCATGCACTCTGCATCTTGATTTTCAACAGTTCGGCATTATCGGCGAGTTGCTCTTGAGCCTGTTGTTGCTCAAGTTTCTTACGCTTGATAGCGTGAGAACCACCCCACCAGTCAGAGATGGGCACGCTGACGGTAGCAAAAACCATCCCGAAGGAGCGATTATTTTCTAATAGGTTATGATAATTATAACCAGCTCCCACGGCGACCGACGGGAGATTCTGGCCTATAGCAATCTTCTTCTGAAGGTTGGCAGCCTCAACTTGTTTTCCCAACAACTGGTATTCGGCTGTGGCCAACAGTGCCTGCTGATGGTCTTGCTTCGTGCTTAAAGGAGGGATAGCATCGGTCTGATAGGAGATGGCAAACGAAGTGTCGCGAAGGCCGCAGTATTGTGAGAGCAACATGCGCACCAACGAGAGGCCGTTGCGTATCTTGAATTTCTGGCTGGCAATGTCATTCTGGCGCAGTTGCACTTGCAGCAAGTCGTTGCGCATGGCAACTCCAGCACGGACAGCTACATCCACATCTTTACATATGTCGTTGAGCATTGTCTCCACTGCCTCGACAGTTTTCATCTTCTCCTGCATGGATGCCAGTTGCCAGAAATACTGCTCGGCTGTTTTCTCCACCTCGTTTTCCGAGAGCTGCATCTGCAGCCTGCTCACATCTTCTCCCACCTTGGCCAACTTGTTGCCATTGACGATTTGGCCGCCGGCAAAAACGGGTTGAACGGCCTGTACGCCAGCGATGATTCCATTTTTCATCATCGAAATAGTGACGGGATTAGCAAGTGCGGCTAGGGCTTCTGCTGGCAATAACTGAGCCAGGGGAGCCAAAGATGAGCCCAACTCTGGGGGTATTATCTCGGAGGGGGTGACGGTGGTCTGTGCCATGGCTTTATCGGCATTAAACCACAACCCCGTGCCGCTGATGTTTGGGAAAAACTTGGTAAACGCCTCCTTGCGCTGCTGGCTAGCGACCTCGATGTCATATTGTGCAGAGCGAATGGTGAAGTTGTTGTGCAGGGCAGAATCCTTCAGCTGTTCCAAGGTGTAGGTTTGGGCTGATGCAAAGCCACAGCATAGGCAACAAAGCACGAAAGCAAATATCTTATTTATCATCATATTCAGGTGTTAATAGCAAATCAAATCACTTTAGACTCACTTTCCAATAAATCACGGGCAACATGGTTACCACCATGATGAGTGAACCGATACCACCGGCAAAAATAGTGACGCCCACAGGCATCCAGAATGAACTCTGTGCGATAATCATCGGCACCACACCGACGGCAGTAGTAGCTGTCGTGAGGAAGATGGGCACCATGCGCCGCTTGCCGGCCTCATAGGCCGCCTGCTTCACGGCGTTGTTATAACCCTCGCGGTCAACAGTCCAATCCCCATTTTCAGCCACATATTTCTTAATCAGGTCAATCGCATGCTCGAAAATCAAAATTTCGTTGCGCATAATCATTCCCATCAATGTGATAAGGCCAAAGATGGAGGTGAGTCCCAGGGAGCGGTCCATCATTCCTAATCCGATCAGTGAGCCTGGTATCATCAGCGCAAGGGCGACCATGCAAACCGTCGTGATGCCAAACTTCTTGAAATTGAACAGCAGGAAGAAGAACACAATAATCAACGCAATGACAATGCCACCAAATATCTGCGGCAAAGCCTCATCGCCATACTCTATCTCGCCACCCACCTCAGAGCGTATGCCTTGAGGTATCTCAATCTCGTGCTGCATGATGCGGGCTATCTCTTTTTCGATAGGAGCAGTATAAGCGCCCTGCACAAAATGCCCTGTCACCGTGATGCAACGCTCGCCGCCACGGTGCAGGATGCGGCTTTCGCTCCATTGGGGAGACACTTTCGCAATCTGCCGAAGTGGAACAGTGCTGTTGCTTTGGTTGATTCCCGACGATATGATGGACATCGGTGATGAGATGCCCAGGTTAGCGACATCCGAGAATGTTATGTCGGCATCGTCTTTCACTACAATGGGCAACTCGTAATTGCCCTCCCACATCTGTCCCACACGCAGGTCGCTTGAGGTAGCGCTCAATGCCAGTTGTGCCGTGGAACGCGTCACGCCCAACTGCGCCGAGGCGACAGGGTCAAGTTCAACATTGATGATGGGTTGAGGCTGATAGTAGTCGGTATGCACCCATTCCACCTCTGGCATCTGGCGCATACGCTCCATCAGCCGCTCTGCCACCACATGCAAGGAGTCCAGATTGTTGCCATAGAAACGATACTCCAATTCGGTGACTTCCAGATAGTCAAGTCGCTTGAACTTCACGTAGGCATTGGGGAAGGCTTCTCCCAACTGTGGCTGATATTGTGCCAACAAGTCGAGCGTAGCCTTGTCTGATTGTGTATTCACAATCAATTGGGCATAGTTCTTGCCTGCCATCTGTGGCGCATAAGCATCCATGAAACGTGGCGATGAACAGCCGATGAAACCGGTGATACCCTTGACGCGCTCGTCCTTGGCCAGCACATGACTGACAGAATCGGCCAATACAGTGGTTTCCGCCAGACTCTTGCCTTCGGGGAGGAAGATTTCCACTGCAAACTGGTCGCGGTCGGCATAGGGGAAAAGGCGTATCTTCAGCGTCGGGATGATGATTGTGGACAACAAGATAACAGCGATGCCGCCACAAATGGTCACCCATGGATTACGAAAGGTAAAGTCAAGCACCTTGTCATAGGTCTTCTGCACCCACTTGGTGATGGCATTCCCGTCTGTTTTCACGCTTTCCGGCTTAATCAGCTTGACTTCCAGGAAAGGAATGACTGTCACAGCCAGGAGCAACGATACCATCAGGTTGATAGTGACAGTAATGGGAAAATCCTTCAAACAATCGTGGAATATGCCCTTCATGGTAATCAGGAAAGGATAGAAGATGGCACAGATGCAAATGGTGGCCAACATCATGGGCATGAAATATTGCTTGGCAGAATCTATAGCCGCGCGCTTGGGTTCGTACCCCTTTCCGAGATATTCCAGATAGCCGTCTATTACCACAATGGAGTTATCGACCACCATACCCAGCACTACAATAAGCGCTGCCAGCGTCACGATGTTCAGTTCGATGCCTAGCATATACATGAAAGCCACCGAGACGAATGTGCTCAAAGGAATGGTGATGGACGCCACGATAGCCGAGCGTAGCGGGAAGAGCACCATCATCACCAAGATGATGACGAGCATCGCAATCAGCAGGTCGCGCAGAAAGTCGGAGATACTCTCATGCACCACCTTTGGCTTGTCGGCAATGCGTGTGACCTTTACATCATCTGGCAGTTCGTTCTCACGGAAATTGTCGAGCACCTTGTCCACCTCACGGCCATACTGCACCACATTGTTGCCGGGATTCATCTCCATTGACAGCAGCACACAGGGATGACCGTCCTGCTCTATGCGACTCGACATCGGTTCGTATTCCCTGACCACACGTGCCACATCTCGCACACGGACCACCTTGCCCGTTATCGGGTCAGAAAGGATAATCTGGTTGGCAATTTCCTGCTCGCTATTGTCCTGAGCCTCTACATGGATGGGTATCTGCTGATCGTCGTCATCAATGCCACCGCTCATCGTGATGATGCCCTGGGACTGCAGACGCGAAAAAAGCATTTGCTGCCCCACCCCATAAGCCTGCAGACGCTGACGGTCGACATAGAGTGATATCTGCTCCTTCTGTTCGCCGAACAATTTCACGTTGGCTACCGAAGGTATCCTGCGCAGACGGTCGCCCAATTCGTCACTGTATTCTTTTAACTCACGATAACTGCGTTGGTCACTCTCGATGGCGATAAGCAGTGCCGAGGTGTTGCCGAAGTCATCGTTCACCACAATGGCCAAAACGCCAGAGGGCAACTGTGACTTGAAGCCGTTCAGACCATGCTTGATTTTGCTCCACACCTCGTCCTTGTTGTTCACGTCATCGTTAAGTCTCACCATCACGATGCACATGCCATTCTGTGAAGTCGTGGTGGTCTTCACACGGTTGACCTCTCCATAGGTAAAGAGATACCGCTCCAGCGGACGGGCAACCTGCTGTTCCACCTCCTCGGTCGTCGCACCAGGATAGACCGCCACCACCACTCCCTGACGGATAATGGCATGAGGGAACTCATCCTTGGGCATGTCATACATGCCAAAAATGCCCAACACAAAAAAGATGCCGATGATGAGCAGCGTTATCGGATAATGTTCCAATGGCCACTTCTGCCATTTCATCTTGCGTCCCATACTAGTACACTACTTTTGTTCCTTCGCTCAGTTTCTGGTATCCCTCGGTCACTATTCGCTGACCTTTGCCCAGTCCATCAACAACTGTCACATAGTTACCATAAGTCTCACCTATCGTCACCTTGGTTCGGTGGGCGGCATTTTTACTGTCCACGGTCCAGACGAACAGCGTGCCGTCAGATTTCTTCTGCACCGAAGTCACGGGAATCGACTGGCGTCCGATAGCTTGAGTCCCTTTGGGGTCAAAACTCACGTTTGCCACCATACCCGGCAGTAGTTTAAAGTCACCATTGGCGACATTGATCCGGATATCATAAGTGTGTGTGAGAGCATCTGCCTCTACGCCTTTCTCGATTCTTCCTCCCCTATAACTGCGCCCGATGGCATCCACCTTAATGCTGGATGACGTGCCAGCATTGATGCTGCCAATCTCAGTTTCGGGCACCGCTACTTTCACTTTCACGGTTGAAATGTCGAGAATGTTAACCACCGCCTGTGAAGGCAACGCTGTCTCTCCTGCCACCAGTTGCCTCTTGCCGATGACGCCACTGACAGGGGCATAGAGACGGGTGTCGGCAAGCCCCTTACGGGCTATCTTCTCGGTTGCTGTGGCCGAGGCGACTCCTGAACGGGCTGTACTGAGGGCTGATGTCGCCTGCGCTAGGCGCGTCTCAGCCTCAATCCATTTCACCTCGGGCAACGAGCCATTGTCATGCAACAGCTTCATGCGGTCATAAGCATCCTTGGCTTGGTTGTAGGTGGCTTCAGCCTGTTTCACCATATCCTTGGCCTGGTTGAGCGATGCATGAGCCACCTCCACAGTGTTGCTCGAAGTGGTCGGATCCATTTCAGCCAACAACTGACCGCGTCTCACCACCTGGCCCTCCTTGACCAGAATCCGCTTCACCACGCCCATGCTGGTGAAACTCACTGCAGTAGCCTCACGCTCCTCGACAATGCCCACATAAGTCTGCGCGTTGTCTATCATACCAGGCGACACCACCAGTGTTTCCACTCTTATAGGAGCCTTCTGCTCCACTTTCTTGTTCTCGCTGCAACTAATTACAGCCAACACTCCAATTAACAGAAAAATATACTTTTTCATAAGCATTATTCTCATTTCTGTTGCAAAAGTAAGTATTTCTTCTTAAAAATCGACATTTTATCAGGTCTTACATATTGGAGATTTTGGTTTTTAGAGCGAAATCAAACAATTTTTATCCTAAATCAAACACCACCTCTCGTGAAAAACCACTCAATTTTGCCCTATAAACATCTCACCCTCATGCCTTAAAAAAAGTATAGAAACAACTGTCTGTTGTGCATTTTTGTATCACGCCCAACAAGCCAAAAAGCAATCAACTGAAAATCAGTCGATTGCCAAACTTTTACTATTAACTCCTAATTCCTAACTCCTCATTCCTAACTCCACGGCTTGAGGCCCAGGAACATTTGTGCCAGGTCGGTGTCGTTGTTAAAGTCGTTGATGAGCTTTTCGCCCTGGTCTAAGCGGCCAATGGCCTCCAAGTCCTCGCTGGAGAGTTCAAAGTCAAAGATGTCCAGATTGCTGGCCATGCGCTCCTTGTGCGAAGTCTTGGGCACGGGCATGATGTCTTGAGACACTAACCAGTTGAGCGCCACTTGGGCGTTAGTTTTGCCATATTTTGCTCCGATGGCCTTGAGTGTCTCGTCTTCAAAGAAACCGTGTCGGCCTTGTGCCAACGGTCCCCATGCCATGAGCCGGGTGCCATAGTCTTTCATGAGTGAACGCATAGCCTTTTGCTGGGCAAACACATGAGTCTCGAGCTGCAGCACAGCGGGCTTGACGTCCATGTGCTCGGCTATGTCGATAAAACGCACGTTATAGAAGTTGCTCAGTCCGATGGCTCTTGCTTTGCCAGCCTGATAGGCTTTTTCCATCGCCCGATAGGTGCCATAGCAGTCACCATAGGGCTCATGCACCAGCAGCAGGTCAACATAGTCGGTCTGCAGTTTACGCAGCGACTCATCGATGCTTTGTGCCGCACGCTGCTCGCCGGCGTTGCTGATCCACACCTTGGTGGTGATGAACAGTTGGTCGCGCGGGATGCCGCACTTCTTGATGACAGCGCCCACACCTTCTTCATTCTTATAGTCTTGGGCCGTGTCGATGCTGCGGTAGCCAATCTCGATGGCGTCCAGCACGCAGCGCTCACATTCGGCTGGTGAGAGTCTGAATACGCCAAATCCCAGTGCGGGCATCTCCACACCATTGTTCAGTTGAATTGTCTTCATACGGGTGAAATCATATCATTTGGTTACTGTTGATGGCAAAGGTAATGAAAAAAATCGAATAAACGCACTCCCCGGCCCATTACTGAACTGCACCCCAAAAGTTAGACACAAAACTTTTGGGGTGCAGTTCAGATGAGCATGAGGGATATGACTTGACTATATTGGATTTTTAATTCCAACTGCCACCCAGCAGGTAGTCAATAAGGGCGGTAACATCGCTGATGCTCACGTTGCTGTCTCCGTTGCAGTCGGCTGCCTGAGGCGCAGTCTCTCCGCTCAACAGAACATCAATCAAGTCAGTCACGTCGCTGATGCTGGTGCTATTGTCGCCATTCACGTCGCCAGGAATAAAGTCAACCTTTGCAGTAAAGTAGCCGGGATTGCTCGTTCCGCCATCGATATGGGCATACTCGACATCCACGTGGTTGGCATCGTAGGTCGTGCCCTTGCCACCTACCAGGCTGGTGCAGTCCAGGAACATCTCTGCCGAGTAATTGATGGATTCCGTGCTCCAACTGCTGCCGACATAGATGGTGCTCAGATGACTATCTCCTAAGAACATCATGCCCATGTGGCCCACCCTAGCCGTATTGAAACTGCTCAGGTCTAGGCTCGTCAGCATGCTACAGCCCTGGAACATGCCCCTCATGTCCCTCACTTGTGCCGTATTGAAACCGCTCACGTCAAGACTTGCCAAGTTGCTGCATTCATTGAACATGTTAAACATGTCGGTCACCATCGTGGTGTTGAAGTGGCTCAGGTCTAAGCTCGTCAAACTAGCGCTGCCCATGAACATCGCGGCCATGTTGGTCACACTATCGGTATTCAGATAGTCCAGACCCGTAATGGATTGGACATTCTCCATGCAAAAGAACCACGAGTAGGTCGAAGTGGGACGCGCCTCAACAAATGACGGGTCGATTACCACCTGAGTAACAGAATAGTTGGTTTCATCAAGAACCCAATCCGGCTGGCGGGCGCCCACGTTCAGGTCATAGGTTGTGCCCAGGCGCGAACCGCGCTGGTCGTCGTAGTAGAACGTCAATGTCGTGTTATCAGGTGTGTAGCAAGCATAAGCCTCTGGTTCTGATGGCACAATAGGAGCCGTGAAATAGCCCGGGTTACTGGGGCCGCCGTCGATGTGGGCATAGGAGCCATCCACGTGGTCATAATCGAATGTCGTTCCCTGGCCACCGACAAGACTGAGACAGTACATGAACATCTTCTCGGAGTTGGTGACAGACTCGTTACTCCATCCGTCGCCGACATAGATGGTCGTCAAGTCGTTACAGCCATCAAACATGTAGCTCATGTCGGTCACGTTAGCGGTATTGAAGTTGGTCAGGTCAAGGGTCGTCAATGCTTTGCAGCTATGGAACATCCACTCCATCCGTTTCACCTTGGCGGTATTGAAATAGCTCAAGTAGTTGTTCATCTCAAGATCCGACAAACCACATTCAAAGAACATATATGACATATCAGTCACACTATCGGTCTTCAGATATCTGATGCCGGTAATGGATTCCAGGCTACCCATTTCACTAAACCAACTTGAAGTCGAGGTGGGTTTGGCTAACTCAAACGACTGGTCAAAGACCACATACTTGACAACAAGATCCTTGTTGTACCATCCAGCATTGGGAAATACATCGTAGGTCGTGCCTGGGCGGGTAAGCCTATTGGTGTCATAATAGAAGGTCAGCGTCTGATTGTCCTCGGTGTAAATTGTATAGGCTTCAGAAATGCTATAATCACGGAAGTAGCCGGGATTGCTGGGGCCACCGTCGATGTGGGCGTAGGTCTTGTCCTTGGGGTTATTTGAGCTGAAATACGTGCCCTGGCCGCCTTTCAGTTTATTGCAGAGACGAAACATATTACTACTCTGGGTGACTGCATCGGTATTCCATGCGCTGCCCACATAAACCAAGAATAATTGTGTACAGTAATCGAACATTCTGGTCATATCAGTCACCTTTGCGGTATTGAAGTGGCTCAGGTCAAGGCTCGACAAGTAGATACACTGATTGAACATATATGACATGTTTGTCACCTCCTCGGTGTTGAGGTATTCCATGCCCGATATCGACTGGAGATTATACATTCCTCGGAACCAACTACTGGTCGTCGTGGGATAGGCGGCGGCGAATGATGGGTCAAAGACTACCTGGGTGACCGACAATTGTGTATTGTCGTCATACCAGCCGGGATTGTTGCTGCCCGTGTTCAGGTCGTAGGTCGTGCCCGGTCGGGAAGCACGCTCCAAGTCGTAGTAGAACGTCAGCGTCGTGTTCTCGGCCGTGTAGACCGCATAGGCCTCGGTCTTTCCACTCAGATAGCCCGGGTTGCTGGGGCCGCCGTCGATGTGGGCGTAGGTCTTGTCCGTGTGGTTGGCATCATAGGTGGTTCCCATGCTGCCCACCAGGTTGTTACATCGGTTGAACATGCCTTCGGAATTCGTTACAGCCGTTGTGCTCCACTCGTCGCCGACAACGATGCGGGTCAGATTGTAGGCTTCGCCAAACATGTATTCCATATTGACTACGTTGGCCGTGTTGAAGCTGCTCAAATCAAGTTCCGTCAAACCAATGCAGTAATAGAACATTTCGTTCATACTAATCAAGCTCTCGGTGTTGAAGTGGGTCAAATCAAGGCTCGTCAAACTAGAGCAGCTCTTGAACATATACCCCATGTTGGTCACCTGGCTGGTGTTCAGGTAGCTGATGCCCGTTATGGATTGAAGGTTTCGCATTAGATAGAACCAAGTGTAGGTGCTCGTTGGGCGGACATCGGCAAATGACGGGTCAAAGACCACCTTGGTCACATTGGCATTGGTGCCATCAATTATCCAACCGGGATTAATAAAGCCCGTGTTCAGGTCATAGGTAGTGCCCGTGCGGGAGCTGCGCTGTTTGTCGTAGTAGAAGGTCAGCGTCGTGTTCTCGGGGGTGTAGCAGGCGTAGGCCTCGGGTTCCCGAGTATCGGGGTATACGCCAATGAACATCATCTGGTTTAAATTGAAGGTGTAACCTTGGGAAGAGTAATTATCATAAACAATGAAAGCATCCAGAGCAAAGAAAGAATTATACATGCCACTCCAGCCGAAGTTCACATGATACCTATTAGTGGCGGCGTTGTAGCCGTCCACAACAAAGGTATGGTCTTCATAGATGTTATTATTGAGAGCCATAGCGCCATACAGAATGGGGCGACCAGCTTCGAGTTCAGCCTGCATCATGGCATGCCAGTCGGTGGCATCATAGTCATCGCGATACTTGATGGTGGCGTCGGTGCTATAGCCAAAGTTTATCATCGCATCGCGTATGTTCTCTTTGTCGGCATGGCTGAACCGGGTCGAATATTGCGTCTGGACAGCCTGGCTGCAGTAACGCATCAGCCAAGCGACCGCATCAGCCTGTATGGTGGTGTACGAACTGCTGTAATCGTCTCGCATGTTGCCCCAGTCCAATGTGATACCCGGCAATTCTTCCACAATTATTGATGGATTATTCTCGATTTCATAAGCATCCAGAGCAGGTAATTCGGCAGGGTACTTCCAGTAATACATTACCTGCGCCATCGCCGTGGCGACAGCACCGGTCAAGCAGTGAATATTGGGATTGTAGTTGTATATAGGGCACTGGTTATAAAAGGGGGCATTCTGGTCCCATTTGCAGGTCAACATCGCGGGTACGTCGCTGGCCGTGAGCATACCAGGCATCTGCTGGCTCAAGGTCTGAACTTGCAGCTTGGGGTGTGCCAGCAGATACTCCATCTGCTCCTTGTAATGGTCCATCCACCAGGCCACGTTGTCAGGCAGGTTATTCATGTCAAAGTAGCCGCTGCCGTAGCCCAGGATTTCCTCGGCACGGTCATCACCGGCCACAATGACATAGCCGCCACCGTCGCAGTTGAACACATAGAAGTCGTTCATCCGGGCATTCACCTGAGACTGCTCGGCATGGGTGAGCTTCAGGTTTGCATTCGAGGCATTGAACCTCAAGTCCGTTTGGCTGTTGAGGAACCGGATAGCCTTAGCCTGAGCGGCACGGCTGTCCACGTTGCCGGCCGCCATCGTTGCCACAGTCAAGGCAAACGAGACAAGCATCAATAATTTCAAGTGGTTATAGATTTTCATCGTGCTAAAGATTTAGTATGAATAATAATTTTGAATAACGGAGCTGTTATGTGACTACATCTTGATGATACGTTCTTTACATTAAGATCAATCGCTCAAAGTTATAACTTTTCAACCACATCACCAAATAATTATTTCAAAACATGCATTATTTGTGGATTATTAATCGGTGAAACGCCACCAGCGCATAGCAAAACTCTTCACAGACTAATTCTGGGGTACGCGTTGACAAGGTCAAGAAAGAGAAAATCCCTCACACCCGCGATGAGCATGAGGGATCTAGTTGAAGAATGATCTTATCTGATTAATTTCCGCTTAACAACATATCAATTAGGTCGGTTGCATCTTTAATGCTCACACTACCATCGCCATTGACATCAGCTCCAATGGGAATCTCTCCATCATTAAGCAAAATATCAATAAGAGCAGTCACATCAGAAATGCTTATATTACCATCACCATCGACATCACCAATCTGCTCAATGCCGATCGACCTGTTAAAAAGTTTCCAGTACGGGGCGGTGTTATAGGCGGCAAGAGCATCTTGAGGGACTACCAACCTCGCTTGATCATACACCGTGAAACACGACTCGTTGTAAAGCGTTGGCGGAACAAGAGCCAGTGACTTCACTTCCCTCAATGCGTTACATCCACCAAAGGCACTGCTACCTATTGAAGTCACCGAGTCGGGAATAGTCAATGACGTTAACGAACTACAGCCAGCAAATGCAGAGGATTCTATCGTTTTGAGTGACTTGCTCAGCTTTAAGGACCTTAAATTATTACAATTATAGAACGCTTGACTTCCAATCGATGTAACTTTGTCAGGAATGACAATCTCGGTCAACGTAGTACAGTTCAGGAAAGTGCCTTGCTCAATTTTCTTCAACCCTTGTGGCAGGATGATATTTTTTAATGCAGGGCAATTATAAAAGACGCTATTTCCTAACGACGAGAGCGAATCGGGCAGATGAACGGTTTCAAGCTTTGCACATTGTCTAAAAGCTGATCCACCTATTGTCCTTAACGATTCAGGTAAATTAACAACCACCAGTGTTGAGCAGCCAAAGAATGAACTTGAACCGAGGTTGTTAACAGAACTGCCAAACTCCACATCCTCCAACTTTTCGCACCACTCAAAGGCACGGTCGCTAATGCTCTTTAATTGATTTCCAATTCTTATCTTGGTTATAGACACACAGGTTGAGAATGCCGAACTGCCCAGCGAAATCAAGCTCTCTGGAAGGGTCACCTCTCTCAACTGATAACATTCGTAGAAGGCATATTGGCCGATGCTTTGCAGACCCTCGGGCAGTACCACTTCCTTCATTCGGGAACAAAGGTAAAATGAATAATAGCCAATACTCTTGACAGAACTCGGAATGATCAGATTGCCTTCAAAGATGCAACGCATGAACGCATAGTCCTTGATAGCTGTCACGCCGGATGGAATCTCGAGGTCGGTCACTTTCTCGCCGTTAAGATACATATAACCGACATAGCAGAAAGGGTTGGAGGTGATTGACCCAAACTTAATGTTGCACCATTTTGTCAGGTCAGATATATATATGTTTTTGATCGTGTTACTGTTACACTGTTCAAACGCACCCGACTCAAACTCCTTAACACCAGTTCCTATCGTTATATTCTGGAGAGAAGAACAACCAGAGAACGCTTTGGTCTTTACGATCTGGACACCATTGCCGATGACCAAGTCTGTCATGCTGCTGCAACCCTGAAATGCGTATCGATCCATGTTTGTGCACGAGTTGGGAATAACGATACTTTTCAAGCTTTTGCAGTTTTGGAAGGCGGACCACCCAATATAAGCAACCTGATTGCTCAACGTCACGGTCTCCAGGCTGGTACATCCACAAAATGCAAAGTCGACCACAGAAGTGACCGTGTTGGGCAAGTCAATTCTCTTTAACTGTGTGCAATAGGAGAATGCAGATATGTCGATGACTTTCATGTTATCGTGGAAGGTGACACTGGTCAACAGAGAATCATTATAGAACGCACTAACTCCCACAGCCTTTACTGGCTTGGTGACGCCATTGTAGGTGACTTCAGCAGGGATGTCGATATCACCCACATACATTCCCGAGTCGGGTTCTTCAACTGTCGCACCGCCAAAGTCGCCCGACAAGTCGTAATAGAGACCGTCGATGAGAACCTTTTCGGCAGACATCGTTGTAGCGACACACATCAGGCATGCCAATAGCAATGCCCGGCTCATTGTTTTAAGAATTTCTTGTTTCATAACTCATACTTTTTTAGAGACAGTCAATTATATGACTGCAAATATAACCCAAAAACTTGATTTTTGCATAAGGTTATAACTAATTATCGAAAACACATAGTAATCATACGACTAAAATGGGGCGGTTATAGATTGGGTGATTCTTACGTAGTGATGATTGTTTTTGGTCATGAATGGTGGTTTTTTATGAGTTTTGGTTGGTGGTTGGGGAAATTGTTGTATCTTTGCACCAAAATTGATGGTAATCGGGTGGTTTAGGGCCATCTCGATGCAAGGGAATCCGGTGAAAATCCGGAACTGTACCTGCAGCTGTAATCCCCTCAAACACAGGGTCTGCTTACTACATTGCCACTGGCTGAAAATTTGGCTGGGAAGGCGAAGCAGACTGGGGAAAAGTCAGAAGACCTGCCATCGTTGAAAAAACAATAGTACGTTCACTCAGGAACAGGTGTGACGGAAAGCAAATGAAGAAAAGAAAAAGACTGACAGCAGCAGTGCTGGCTTTATGTGCGTTTGCGGCTGTCAATGCACAGAATGACATCTGGCGGCAGGATAGTCTGCCCGAGGTGGTGGTAACGGGTACTGGTACGCAGCACCTGCTGAAGGATGCGCCCGTACAGACCGAAGTCATCACCAGCAAGATGCTGCGCAATTATGCAGGCAAGAGCATCGAGGACATCCTGGGTGGCTTGACGGCATCGTTTGCCTTTAACCAGGATGATATGGGTTCCCAGATGCAGCTGAATGGCCTGGGTAACAGCTATATCCTGATTCTGATTGACGGCAAGCGCATCCATGGCGACGTGGGTGGCCAAAATGACTTGTCGCTGATTGACCCGCAGAATATCGATAAAATCGAGATCGTGAAGGGTGCGTCGAGCGCGCTTTACGGCTCGGATGCCATCGCGGGTGTGGTCAACATCATCACTAAGAAGCATCGCGAAGAAGGTCTGCTGATTGAAAACACCACACGCGTGGGCAGTTATGGTGACGTGCGTCAACACAATGGCCTGGCGTTGAATTACGGCAAATTCAGCAGTTACACCAATTTCCAGCTGCAACACAGCGATGGCTGGCAAAACACCATGGTCGAACATACCGAAGGCTCTGAACCGCCCATCACCGACTCCCGCAACAAGACCGTGAACCGCCACACCAACTGGCAAATCGCCGAGCGCTTGACCTATCAGCCGACAAAAAATCTAGAGCTCTATGCTGACGGCAGCACCTACTGGAAGCGCATTTACCGCGTAAGCGGCCGCCATCCCCACTATGACGTGAAGACTTGGGACATGGAATACCACAACGGTTCGGCATCGATTGGAGGCAAGTGGAGTCGTTCAAAAACCGATTACATATCCCTGGATGTAGATTGGCACCGCCATGCCTATTATTACTATTACACGGCCACGACGCTAGTTGAGGACTACGAGAAAAGTGCTGGCACGGCCTACTATCCCTACTGCCCCTATCTGCCAGGCCAAAAGGAACTACAAAGCGACCAGCAGCGCACAATGGCTGCGCTGAAGGGTGTATTTACCCTACCCTACGAGAATATCCTGAGCACTGGCATGGAATTCCGCTATGACTGGCTCCATGCCCCCACACGTGTCAAGGGCGGCAAGGCCAGCGACTGGACTGCGGCGGTATATGTTCAGGACGAGTTCAACCTCATCCACAACTTGAACATCACTGCTGGCCTGCGTCTAAACCAAAACGAGCAATTCGACACCAAACTCACGCCCAAGGTATCGGCGATGTGGAAGCCCGCTAATGCTTGGCGACTGCGCGCCACTTGGAGCCAAGGCTTCAAGACTCCCGCCATTCGCGAGCTGTTCTACCGCTACGTGCGCCAGATGAGCGGCACCTATCTGTACCTCGGTAATACCGACCTCAAACCGCAATCGAGCAACTATTTCTCGGTAAGCGGTGAATACGGTTGGCGCGGACTGAATGTGACCGTCACGGGTTATTATAACAAGGTCAAGGACATGATTGCCCTGGTGACCATCCCCAACTATCAAGCCCCTGACGAGTACATCATCCAGTATGACCCCGTCAAGACCCGCCAGTACCAGAACATCGAGGATGCCAAGACCTATGGCGTTGACGTGAATGTCAATTACCAGTGGCGGGAGTTTGCCTTTGGCTTGGGCTACAGTTATCTGGACACCGACGCTCACCAGTATGATACCAACCACGAGCAGATGAAGAAAGTCACCATCGACGGCATGGCCCACCACAAGGGCAACTGGTTTGCCACCTGGAGCCATCGTTTCTCCAACGACTACCGTTTGGGCGTGGGCATCTATGGCCGCATGTCGAGCACCCGCTATTATCAGGACGACGGCAACGGAAAGGGCTACCAGACCTGGCGCCTGTCCACCACCCATGACCTAGGTCACTTCAAGGCGACCTCATGGCGCATCGAGACCGGTGTGGACAACATCTTCAACTACTGCGACCGCACGCCTCACGGATTGCATCTGGGCACGACCACCCCTGGCCGCACATGCTATGTGTCGCTGACCATCCGCTTCAATCAAGGAAAGAAACTTTCTAATAAGTATAAGTCTAACTATAAACAACAAAACAATGATGAAGATTAAATCTTTATTGATTGCCATGATGGCAATTTGTCTGACCATGGGCTTCACTTCTTGCAGCGATGACAAGGATGATCCAATTGAGAACAACTACACCGTTTACCAGAAAGCCGTAACTCAGACCGTTAAGTCTCAGAAGAAGAGCGACAAGGTTATCCTGCTGGTTGCCTTTGGCTCTACTTGGGAGCAGGCTTACAACGCATTTGATGCCACTGTTGCTGCCTACAAGCAGGCCTTCCCTGGTTATGACGTGTTCCTGTCATTCTCATCTGCCATCTGCATCAACCGTGCAGCTGCCGGTGAGAACGTAGATCCCCGTAACTTCTATGCTCCTCCCTTCTGGCTCAACGCATTTGCCGAGGTTGAGTACATGGAAATCGTGGTACAATCGCTGCAGGTGATTCCCGGTGAGGAATATACCCGCGTGATCAACTACATCAAGGACTTTGCCAACAACGCCAACGGTGACATCAGCGACAAGTATCTGTCGATCGTTACCCTCAAGCTGGGTGTGCCCCTGTTGCAGGATGCCGAGTCCGACGTTAATCTCGTCGCTACCGAGTTGAACAAGCTCTATAGCAAGCAGGCCAATGAAGGCGTCGTTGCCTTTATGGGTCACGGTAACCCCGACTCCTATGACACCTACAAGGCCAACGTTCGCTATACCCAGCTCGAAGAGGCCCTCCAGCAGTACAACAGCCACTACTTTGTGGGCACCGTTGACATGATGGACAACTTCAAGACCAACGTATATCAGCGTATGCTTGCTGCAGGTTTCACCAGCGGTAAGGTTTATTGCCACCCCCTGATGTCGATTGACGGTGACCACGGTCACAACGACATGGCTGGCGACGATGATGACAACTGGGACGGCACCAAGTTCACCCCCAACGATGAGGGTGAGGTTGAGGACACCTCGTGGAAGATGTACTTCCAGCACCTGGGTTACGAGTGCAACAACTCGACCATGATTGAGAAGGGTCTGCTGGAGTTGCCCACCGTACGTCA
>JAEEGF011518052.1_pt1 | contig 20744 bp, 17 predicted proteins | sample 9134171 | NCBI WGS metagenome assembly JAEEGF01 (sample SAMN16246542, study PRJNA631951) | gut metagenome | biome: gut microbiome; feature: rumen; material: AP-attached | host: Bos | place: Iran: Karaj | collected 2018-10
AGAGCGCTTCGGCCAGCAGGATGGCCAGTAGCATCGAGATGCCGCAAATAAGCGTACTCTCGGCAATCACTTTCAGGAAGATGCTGCGCTTGTCGGCACCAACAAGGCGCCTCGTAGCCATTTCTTTGGCACGGAAGCCCGTCAGGGCCGTGGTCATATTGATATAATTCAGCACGGCAAACGCAAGGAGCAGTATGCACATCGCCAGCAGGAGGTTCACGAAGCTGCGGTTCCCGAACTGGAGGGTCTCCGTCCCGTCCCTATTACCGTCTTCCAGGAAATACATATCCCTAAGTGGAATGATCCTCACATTATCGTAATGGCTTTTATACACCCAGAAATTCTCTTCGCACCAATCCAGGATGGCATCGTGCTTGGCCTGCAGGTCAGCGCCGGGATAACTCATCACAAAGCATATTCCGCTGCCGGCATTACTCATTCCTTCATTATTGGCGGTATTGATCTTTGTCATTATTTCGCCCCGCATCAGGACATCCGGCGCTTTTAGGATGGAATTACCGAAATCTTCATATACGCCGCAGATAGTAAGATGATAATCTCCATTGTTATTGAAGGTTATTACTTGGTCAATCGGATCCTTGTCCCCGAAATTGGCATTCGCAAATTCCCGACTCACCATACAGCGGTCCCAGGAAACACGCCATTCGGCCTTGTTGCCTTCCACCAAGTCATAACTGAACATCTCAAAGAATGTGCTGTCCGCCGCCATCGTGCTGCCATATACCATTTCTCCTCCAATGGTAAAAGCATCAGCCGAAGCCATATTGGCTACACAGCAACCTTTCTCTATTTCAGGGAAATTGTTTTTCAGATGCTTATCCAGCCAATAGCCCATATTCACGCATTCCTCATTGGCAATCACATAAATCCGGTCCGCATTCTTCTGGAACGAATCCGTGGATAGCTGCCGCTGGACATAAGCCGCCAGCAGGAGCACAAATGCCATTGACACCGTGAGGCCAACAAGGTTGATAGCCCCGTATAACTTGTTCTTCTTAAGGAAGTTCCAAAAACTCTTCATAGCTTAGAATACCAACACGTCACTGTCACCGTAATTGTCATACCCAGAGGTAATGACCTTCTCACCGGGCTCCAGGCCCTCAAGGACCTCATAGTATTGGGGATTCTGCCTGCCGATGCGGATCTCTCTTTTGACGGCTTTGGTGCCGTCTTTGTTAACAACGTAGATCCATTTTCCGCCGGTCTTCTGGTAGAAGGTGCCGCGGGGGATGATGATGGCCTCCTCCGGCTGGCCCAGTTGGAGATTGAGGTAGTAGGTCTGGCCGGAGCGGATGTTGTCCGGCTGCTCGCCGTCGAACTTGAAGTCGGCCTTGAACTTGCCGTCACGCACCTCCGGATAGACTTTCCGGATAACGGTGGAGTAGGTTTCGCCCTGGCGCTCGAAGGTGGCCTCCAGGCCTGCGACCACACGGTCAATATAATGCTCATCAATCTGTGCCTCAACCTTATAGAGGCCAACGCTGTTGATCTGGCCAATCTTGGTGCCGGCGGCGATGGACTGGCCCAGCACCACGTCCAGAAGGCCCAGTTCGCCGTCGATGGGCGCCTTGACGATAAGGTTGCTTTTACGCCTGCGAATCATCGACATGTTCAGCTGCATATTCTCCAGGGACTCCTCCATACGGTCGATCTGAGTGCCGCGGTAGAGACTGTCCTGCTTAGAGCGTTCGGCCATCAGGTCGTATTTCTGCTTGGCCAGCTTGTAGTCTTCCTCGGCCTTCAGGTATTCCTCTTTGGCGATGAGCTTATCCTCGTAGAGGGCCTTCTGCTGCTCATACGCACGCCTCAGGCGATCCACCTGCATACCGTATTCCAGCACATTCTGGCGTACGTCCAGCTTCTGCTGCTCCATCTGGATCTGGGTGTTTCTCAAGATGTTTTCCTTTTCTGCCAGTTCGGCCTCGGAGTTCAGGATTTGCAGGTCCAGGTTGTCGTTATTCAGGATTAGGATGGCATCGCCGGCCTTCACTGGTGAACCCTCCTCGATGAGGATTTTCTCCACGATACCGCCTTCCTGGGGGCTCAGCTGGATGGTCGTCATCGGCTGCACGCGTCCGCTGATGCGGATATAGTCGTTGAACTCGCCCTTCACGGCACTGGAGATGGTCACAGTGTCCTTGTCCACGCGCAAAGTCTTGTTATTCGGCCTTGCTATCAGGTAAATCACAAACACCAGCAGCAGCGCACCCAGCCACCAGGGCAGGGCCTTTTTGGTGAACGCCATGCGCCATCCGGTCTTCTTCTCGATAATCTTATCCATAGTTTCTTACTGATTTACGTATTCAACACCATTGTAATAGCGTACCACCGCCTGTTTGATGAGATACTTGAACAGGCTGTTCATCTCATCGGCCTGGGCCTTTAGGTAGTTGTTGTTCGCGGTCTGGAACTCCAGCGCGGAGATGAGGCCCTGCTCCAGTTTCTTCAGATTCAGCGTGTAGGCCTCGGCCTGCACCTCGGCCTTGCGCTGGGCCTGCTGATAGGCCGTGGCGGCACCATCGCGGTCTTGAATAGCCCGGCGAACCTCGCTCTCAACATCCCGGCGCTTCTGGTCCAGCTCGGCCGTGGCCTTGTCCAAGGCGTGCTGCTTTCTGGAAATGGCGGAATGCTTACTAAGGCGGTTCCAGATAGGAATCGACAACGAAAGCTCCACATACTCACCGCCGTTATTCTTGAATTGGTTCCAGAAAGGATTGGTGGTGGAACCCTGATAGGTATAGTAGCTGGTGCTCCAGCCGGCATACAGGCCAAGAGTGGGAAGCAGCGACCACTTGGCCGTGCTCAGCTCGCGCTTGGCGTTAAGTTCCTGCCAGCTGGCAATCTGAATGCCCGGATTGTGCTCCAGGGCAAAGTCAATAACAGACTCCGTGGCCACCGGCTCAATCTGCCACACAGGCATCGAGGTGTCGATATTCAGTTCCTCATCCACCGGCCAGAACATCAGGTCGGAGAGGGTCGTCTTCTGGCTCACGTACATATTGTAGGTATTCGTGAGGTCGTACTGGCGATCGGCCAGGTCGGCTTCCATCTGGATGACGTCGGCATGTCCCTTCTGGCCCAGCTCTTCCTGCCTCTTGGCCTTGGCCAGAGCCTGCTCTGCAGCGGCCACCTGCTCCTCATACACGTCGCAGAGGCGCTTGTAGTACACCACGTTGTAGTACGCCTCCATCACGGCCAGGCAGATATCGGCCTCAACCTGCTTCTCCTGGGAATCGGCAATGAGCATTCCGGTCTTGGAGATCTTGTAATTGTTCACCGCCTTGAAGCCGTCAAAGAGGTCATATCCGGCCGATACTCCGTAATTGTTATGGAACGACGTGGTATTGAAATAGGTGTTGGTCTGCGGGTCGATGCTTCGGCCGAAGTTGTAGTAGGCATAGGTCTGTGCACTGATCTGCGGGGTGAACAGCGCCAGGGCGGCATCCCGCCGGTCAATCTGTGCATCGCCGATGGCCGCCTGCTGGATCCGGATCTTGGTGGAATTGGAGATGGCGTAGGCCATACATTCTTGCAGGGTCATTGTAGTCTGGCCGCTGGCGCTGACTGTCTCAGCAAGCGCCAGGGCTGTAACTACACAACTAATGAAAAGGTTTCTCATGTCAATACTTATGTTTAACCGTGCCAAACATAAGCACCCGCCGTGCCAAAACGCCTAACATATTGATTTACAGCAGAACCGCCAATAAATTAGGAGTGTAAAGCCTGTAAAGACTTTACACTCCCTTTACACTTTTCTTTACAAGGAACTACCGGAACCGGAGTTCAAATGCCGTCTGCCGGTCATCGCTCCGGACAAGGTCGATGGTTCCGTTGTGCTGCCGCATGATTTGGCGGGAGATGCTTAGGCCGATGCCGGAGCCCTCCTTCTTGGTGGTAAAGAACGGAACGAAGATTTGCTCCTGGGCCGAGACCGGAATCGGCTCGCCGTCATTGGCCACCTGGATAATCACGTCGTCATCCTTGCCCATCCGGGCGGTGATGTCGATATGCTTCGCGCCCGCTTGCAGAGCGTTCTTGATAAGATTGATGAGAATCTGCGAAATCTGGCCCTCATCGGCGTAAATCATCAGATCATCCTCCTCCGGCCGATATTGGCAGGTAGCGCCGCAGCTGGCCGCAAACTCGCTGTTCAGGCCGATAACGCTGTCCATCAGTTCCCGCAGATCCAGCGCCTTGCGAATGGGCCTGGCTACACCGGAGAGCTGGCGGTATGTCTCAACAAACTTGATGAGATTCTTGGATGAATCGCTGATAGTGTCCAGCCCAGTCTTTACATCCAGCTCGCTGTGCCCGTTCTCATCCATGGACTTGGAGAGTGCATCGGACAGCGAGGCAATTGGAGACACCGTATTCATAATCTCGTGCGTGAGCACGCGTATGAGTTTGGTCCAGGAATCCTGCTCGTGGGCCTGACGCTGTTTCTCAAAGATTGTTCGGATTCGGTTCAGCGTGCGATTGAACTTGCTTTTGTCCTGGAAACGGAAATTTAGCTCCCCATCCTCCAGCGCGTCCATCATATAGGCCACCTTCTTGATGTCCTTCCGGCGTGTCCGAATCGTAGCAATCACCGCCGCAATAATTGCGACGATGGCGGAGGCCCCAACGATATGCCACACAGTGAAGGTCATAGGCCGTATTTCTTCAGTTTCGCATACAGCGTCGGCCGGCTAACGCCCAGCATCTTCGCTGCAGCAGAGATATTGCCATCCGTGCGGTCCATCGCCTGGCGGATCATCCGCTCCTCCTCAGCTTCACTCACCGCTTTAATGGTGGTGCCTACCGGCTTGGCCGCTTGCTCCAGCTGAAAATCCTTAGCCGTCAACTCACTGCCTTCAGAAAGGATTACCGCCTTCTCGATGCAGTTCTGCAGCTCCCGGATATTCCCGCTCCATTGGCCTTCCGTCAGCATCGCCGCAGCCTCCGGAGCAATCCCCGACAAAGGCCGATGATATTTCTCTGCGAAGCGCTCCAGGAACAGCTGCGCCAGCGGGACGATATCCTCCTTGCGCTCCCTGAGCGCAGGCAGGGCGATATGCACGGTGTTGATGCGGTAGTAGAGATCCTCCCGGAACCGTCCTTCCCGCACCAACTGCTCTAAGTCCATATTTGTGGCACAGATGAGCCGAATGTTGATGGGCCTGGCATCATTGCCGCCCACCCGGACGATGCTCCGGTTCTGGATGGCCCTGAGCAGCTTTGCCTGCAGATGCAAGGGAATATTGCCGATTTCATCGAGGAAAAGGGTGCCGCCATCGGCTTGTTCAAACTTGCCGACATGATCCGTGTGCGCATCCGTGAACGCACCCTTGACGTGGCCGAACAGTTCGCTCTCGAACAGTGTCTCAGTGATGGCACCCGCATCAACGGCAACCATAGGTTTCCCGCTCCGGAGGCTGTGGGCGTGAATCTCCCGCGCCAGCACGTCCTTGCCGGTACCATTCTCGCCGGTAATGAGCACTGTGGCATCCGTGGGCGCTATCTTATCCAGTGTCTTCCGGATGGCCGCCATGGGCTTGGAAGTGCCCCAGAACATGAGATTCCCGGTCGAGCCGGGAATGACGCCGGTCATGCCCGACCCTGATCGGGCATCTCTCCCCATTGCCTTCCTGGCCTTATCCCGGGCTGCAGTGAGCGTTGCCACGAGTTTGTCGTTGTCCCACGGCTTCACAATAAAGTCGAAGGCTCCGCGCTTCATACCTTCCACCGCCAGGGCAATATCGGCATAAGCCGTGAACAGAACCACTTCAACTTCCGGCACCATCTTCTTGATCTCCCCGGCCCAGTACAGCCCCTCGTTGCCGGTATTGATAGAAGTATTGAAGTTCATATCAAGCAGCACCACATCCGGCCGGAACTGTTCCAGAGATGACACCAGCGTCGACGGCGACGGAATTGTCTTCACCTCCGCGAAATGCATCGGCAACAGGATCTCCAACGCTCGGCGAATCCCCAGGTTGTCATCTACCACCAGTATTTTTCCAACTTTCGAAGCCATTGTCAAATCAATCATTTACGCCCACGCACGAGTCAAATTCCGTTCCGTACATCATAGACATCTCACCTCTAATCATTTACAGAATACCACTCGGCAGCAAAATCGTAAAGACTCCTTACACCACTGTAAAGAATCTTTACAAAGTTACCACTTTTTCCCGCAAAAAACGAGCACCTGCTCATTTGCAAGTGCTCGTTTTCAATTGGTCTGGATGACTGGACTTGAACCAGCGACCTCCTGGTCCCTAACCAGGTGCGCTACCAACTGCGCTACATCCAGAAGAATGGACCGCAAAGGTACTACTTTTTTATGAAATAGCAAACATTTTTGCGGTTTTTTACATTATCACTTTGCGAATGCAGGGAGTCTGGTACTGATATGCCATCCTGGTGAGGTCCCAGCCGGGTTCGGTAAGTATAAGGGCTGCCTTTTTCCCAGGCGTTATTGAACCGTAGTCCTTGCTTATGCCCATGGCATAGGCACTGTTCAGAGTCACAGCATTGAAGGCTTCAATGGGCGTCAGGCGCATCTTGATGCATCCCTGGGCCATCACAAAACGCATGTCTCCGCAAGGGGAGGAACCCGGATTGTAATCACTTGCCAGGGCAACGCCAAGGCCGGCCTTGATGTAATCTTTGGCCCGTCCGTAGGGGAGGCCAAGGAAGAAGGAAGAACCTGGAAGCATCGTAGGCATTGTCCCGGTGCCCTTCAGGACCTCTATCTCTGCATCTGTTGTGCGCTCAAGGTGATCTACGGAAAGCGCTCCGTGCTTTACTCCCACCTGCACGCCGCCGCTTACGGCAAGCTCGTTGGCGTGGATCTTTGGAGTGAGAAGATGCTTTGCGGCAGTAAGAATCCTGTCCGTATCTTCTACGGTGAAGAAGCCCTCGTCGCAGAAAACGTCCACAAAGTCTGCATACTTTGCGGCTTCCGGAATCATGTCTATAACCGCCTGGACATAATCTTCATGACTGTATCCGCGGCCAACGGCGTGGGCGCCAAGGAAAGTGCTCCTGACTGCAGCAGGAGCGGTTCTGCGTATGCGGTCTATGACGCGCAGCATCTTCATTTCGCCTTCAGGGCACAGTCCGTAGCCGCTTTTTATTTCCATGGCCACGGTGCCTTTTTTCATCATTTCACGTACACGGACCATGGACTGAAGATACAGTTCCTCTTCCGGCGTCTTGTTCAGAAGGTCGCTGGAATTGAGGATTCCGCCGCCACGTGCGGCTATTTCCTCATAGCTGAGGCCGTTTATCTTGTCCAGGAACTCCGCATCACGGCTGCCTGCATAGACTATGTGGGTGTGGCTGTCGCAGAAGCCGGGCATAACCATGCCGCCGCCGGCGTTGATATTGTCCTCCACATCGGACTCGCAGGCAAGGTCCGGGCATTCTGACATGGGGCCGAATTCCGCTATGCGGCCGTCCTGGATGCGTATCCAGGCGTTCTCCATGAAGCCGGTTTCCCCCTGCGAAGCGCCCTCCTTTCGGAGAACGCCTTCCGGGACTATTCCGGCAAGGATACCTATATTATAGATAAGACTCATTCCTGATGAATTCTATGGACTTCTCTATGTAGGGGTGCATGTAGCTGTCCGTATGCAGGAACGGCACTTCCTTGCGGTAGTCTTCCACAATCTTTTCCAGCTTGGGAGAAGTCTTTTCCGGACGGCGGAATTCAAGCGCCTGGGCCGCGTTGAAGAGCTCTATTGCAAGCACTGTCTCTACATTGTCCACAATCCTCACAAGCTTGGTTGCCGAGTTGGAGCCCATGGAGACGTGGTCTTCCTGGCCCTGGGACGAGGGGATGGAGTCGCATGATGCGGGCCAGCACAGGCCCTTGTTCTGGGACACGATTGAGGCCGCTGTGTACTGCGGAATCATGAAGCCGCTGTTGAGGCCGGGTTCTGCCACCAGGTACTTGGGAAGGCCCCTGAGGCCGTCTATGAGCTGGAAAGTACGGCGCTCGGAGATGCTTGCGAGCTCGCTCATGGCAATGGCCAGGGAGTCCATGGGGATGGCGATGGGCTCTCCGTGGAAGTTTCCGGCCGATATCACCATGTCCTCGTCCGGGAAGATATTGGGGTTGTCCGTGGCAGAGTTGATCTCGTTCTCAAGGACGGATTTCACGTATAGGATGTTGTCCTTGACGGCGCCGTGCACCTGCGGGATGCAGCGGAAGCTGTAGGGGTCTTGTACATGCACCTTGGGGCGGTTTATGAGCTGGCTGCCTTCCAGGATTTCCACGAACTTCTTGCCGGTGAGAATCTGCCCTGTATGGGGTCTCAGCTGGTGGGTGAGGGGAAGGAACGGCTCAATCCTGCCGTCGTAGGCATCCAGGGAAAGGGCGCCGATGAGGTCGGCCCAGCGGCTCAGGCGCATGCTCTTGAGGATGCTCCAGACGGCATGTGCGCTCATGAACTGGGTGCCGTTCAGAAGGGCAAGGCCCTCTTTGGACTGCAGGCGTATGGGCTCCCAGCCCTTTTCTGCCCAGACTTCCGCGGAAGGACGGACCTTTCCTTTATACAGGACTTCTCCAAGGCCGATGAGCGGAAGACACATGTGCGCAAGCGGCGCCAGGTCTCCGGATGCGCCCAGGGAACCCTGCTGGTACACCACCGGGAGGATATCGTCATTGAACATGTCGATGAGCCTCTGGAGGGTTATGAGCTGAACGCCGGAATGGCCGTAAGACAGGGACTGGACCTTCATCAGGAGCATCAGCTTCACTATCTCCGGACGCACCTTTTCGCCGGCGCCGCAGGCATGGGACATTACCAGGTTGTGCTGAAGCTGGGAGAGGTCTTCCTTTGGAATGGTTACGTTGTAAAGTGACCCGAAGCCGGTGGTTACGCCGTATACGGGACGGCCGATGTCTTCCATCTTCCTGTCCAGGTACTCGCGGCACTTGACTACAGCCTGAACTGCCTCAGGGGACAGTTCCAGGGTCATTTTGTTGTCAATTATTTCCTTCACTCTCTCCAGGGAGAGATGCTCTTTGGATATGTAATGTATCATTTTTCGAGTGCTTTTCTTACAAGTGAGTCATCTGCGAGGTTGGGGAGGGTTACCTTAAGTCCGGGTGTACGGGCCATTTCACGTTCTATCGCGAAGCGTGCGCCTTCGTTCCTGGCCCAGGAGCGGCGGGCAATGCCGTTGTTCACGTCCCAGAACAGCATTTCGCGGATGTGGCGGTCAGAGTCTTCGCTGCCGTCTATCACCATGCCGAATCCGCCGTTCATGACCTCGCCCCAGCCTACGCCGCCGCCGTTGTGGATGGAGACCCACGTTGCGCCGCGGAAGCCGTCGCCGATGACGTTCTGGACGGCCATATCGGCACAGAAGCGGGAGCCGTCGTAGATGTTGGAGGTCTCGCGGAAGGGGGAGTCCGTGCCGGAGACGTCGTGGTGGTCGCGGCCAAGGACGATGGGGGCGGTGATTTCGCCCTTCCTGATGGCATCGTTGAATGCCAGGGCTATCTTGGTGCGGCCCTCACAGTCGGCATAGAGGATACGGGCCTGGGAGCCCACCACAAGGTGGTTCCGGCCTGCTTCCTCAATCCAGTGGATGTTGTCGCGCATCTGGCCGGCGATCTCTGCCGGGGCGGTGGCGGCTATCTCTCCAAGGACTTTCATTGCAAGGGCGTCGCTCTTTGCAAGGTCCTGAGGGTCTTCGCTCATGCAGACCCAGCGGAAGGGTCCGAATCCGTAGTCGAAGTACATGGGCCCCATGATGTCCTGGACGTATGAAGGGTAGCGGAAACTGCCGTCCGGCTTCAGGATGTCCGCACCGGCGCGGGAACTTTCCAGGAGGAAGGCGTTTCCGTAGTCGAAGAAGTACATTCCCTTGGCCGTGAGGCGGTTGATGGCGGCCACATGACGGCGCAGCGACGCCTGGACTGCCTCCTTGAAGGCGGCGGGGTCATTGGCCATCATGTCTTTGGACTCTTCCAGGCTGTAGCCCACGGGGTAGTAACCTCCGGCCCAGGGGTTGTGGAGGGAAGTCTGGTCGCTGCCGAGGTCTACGTGGACATCCTCATCGGCAAGGCGCTCCCAGAGGTCCACCACGTTGCCGACGTATGCCAGGGAGACCACTTCCTTTGCGGCTACGGCCTTGCGGATGCGGACGATGAGCTCTGTGAGGTCTGTGTGGAGCTCGTCCACCCAGCCCTGGTCAAAGCGCTTCTGAGCGGCCTTGGGATTGATTTCCGCCGTCACGCTTACAACCCCGGCAATATTTCCCGCCTTTGGCTGTGCACCCGACATTCCGCCAAGGCCTGCCGTCACGAAGAGTTTGCCGGCGGGGGAGCCGCCCTGCTTGCGGGCGGCATTCATCACGGTTATCGTGGTGCCGTGCACAATGCCCTGGGGGCCTATGTACATGTAACTTCCGGCCGTCATCTGGCCGTACTGGCTCACGCCCATGGCGTTCATGCGCTCCCAGTCATCGGGCTTGGAGTAGTTGGGAATTACCATGCCGTTGGTCACGATTACGCGCGGAGCGTCCTTGTGGCTGGGGAAAAGGCCCAGCGGGTGGCCGGAGTACATCACGAGGGTCTGCTCGTCGGTCATGGTGGCAAGGTACTGCATTACCAGGCGGTACTGGGCCCAGTTCTGGAAGATGGCGCCGTTGCCGCCGTAGATAATGAGCTCGTGCGGGTGCTGGGCAACCTTTTCGTCCAGGTTGTTCTGGATCATTGCCATTATGGCAGCGGCCTGGCGGCTCTTTGCCGGGTACTCGTCAATGGGCCTTGCATATATCTTATAGGAAGGCCTGTAGCGGTACATGTATATGCGGCCGTAGTCTTCAAGTTCCTTTGCGAATTCCGGCGCAAGCTTTGCGTGAAGGGCCTCAGGGAAGTACCTGAGGGCGTTTTTCAGCGCCAGAACCTTCTCCTCCGGCTTCAGTATATCCTTGCGCTTTGGCGCATGGTTAATCTCCTTGTCATAGAGTTTGACATCCGGCAGCGATGCCGGAATCCCCATCAGTATTTCTTCTTTGAAGGTCATAGTTCGATGTTTTTGTTTACAGCTTCAAGTACCTGGGCTTCGAGTTTCTCTGCTTCGGCTACTATTTCATCTGCCCTTTTGAGGAGGGGCTGTGCGGGGGCTTTGTCCTGGAGGCCGGCGCAGTTGATGCGGACGTTGAGGCGGGCGCCTTTGATGCCGGCAACTGCGGCCAGGGCGGCTACACCGGCGTCGGAGGCGCTTGCGGGGTTACCTTTCTGTGCCATCTCAAGTGCCAGAGGCAGTGCCTTAAGGGACGTCTCCATGGTCTCCAGAGGGACAGAGGCGGCATAAAGGGTGGCCTCTTCCATGGCCTTTTCACGGGCCGCCTTTTCCTCCGGAGTGCCCTTTGGCATGGAGAATACGTCCATAATGCGGTTGAAGGCTGCGGTGTCCTCGTCAATTAGGGCAAGGAGGCGGTCCACAAGGGCCTGTCCCTTTTCCGCAACGTCGGAGAACTCTTTCCAGCGTGCGTCCCAGCCCCTTTTGTGGGCCGACAGGTTGGCCACCATGGTGGCAAGTGCCGCTGCCGCTGCGCCCATCGCTGCCGATATGGAACCTCCGCCGGGGGCTGCGGATTCCGATGCGGTTTCCCGGATGAAACCCTCAAGGGTCATGTCCACAAGGCCTTTCTTTTCATCGGCAATGAGGTACTCGATGACTTTTTCCTTGGGGTTGAAGGGCTTCAGATCGTCAAGGGACATGCTCTTGACGGCGATTTTTATTATCTCTTCCTCACTTATGCCAAGGGAGCGCTGCTGCTTTTCAAGGTAGAACTTGCCGGCTTCCGTGAGTACTCTCTTTGGAACCAGGCCAACTATCTCCGCTCCGGTGACCCTCAGGCCTCTTGCTGCAGCGGCGCGGGATACTTCCTCAAAGGCAACGTGCAGGGGAGTGGTGTCTATGTCCGTGATGTTCATGGATACCTGGGCAATGCCGTATTCGTCTATGTACCAGCCGATTGCCTTACAGCCTTTAAGGGTTCCTGGAATCCATATCTGGTTGCCGTTCTGGTCCTTGAGGAGCTTTCCCGTGAGGGAGCCGCCTTCGCGGGCCTTGCGGCCTTTTTCACGGACGTCAAAGGCAACGGCCATAGCGCGGCGGGTGCTGGTGGTGTTGAGGTTGAAATTGACTGCAACAAGGAAATTGCGGGCGCCAACGTTTGTTGCTCCGGCCTTGGCCGCGACCTCGTTCCAGGTACCGCCGAAATCCGGCTTCTTTGCCGGGTCTTCCATCTTCTTGGGAAGGGCTTCGTACTCTCCTTCACGGCATACGGCAAGGTTTTTCCTCTCAGGGGTAAAGGCTGCGGCCTCATAGCAGTAGCAGGGGATGCCAAGCTCTTTCCAGAGGCGCTCCGCAAGCCCGCGGGCAAGTTTTGCGCATTCTTCCAGCGTGATTCCGGCTACGGGAATGAGAGGGAGAACGTCGGTTGCGCCGCTGCGCGGGTGGGCACCGTGGTGGAGGCGCATATCTATGAGTTCCTGGGCCTTCTTTGCGCCCTGGAACGCAGCCTCAAGCACCGGTTCCGGTGCTCCCACGAAAGTAACTACAGTTCTGTTGGTTGCCTCTCCCGGATCCACGTCCAGGACCTTGATTCCTTCTACGCTCTTGATTGCTTCCACAATAGCGTTGACAACGGCCATATCCCGGCCTTCGCTATAGTTGGGAACACATTCGATGATTGGTGTCATTGGTTATAGTTCTAGTTATAAACGGGACCCAAAGTTAGCAATTCTTTTGCACTTGGGCAATATGCTATTTCACCGCTTTTAGTAGCTTTTTGGGCAGTGCGTTGCGGTTGAGGAAGATATACACAGTGTTGAGTGCGATATAGTCCCGGGACATATACCAGATGCCCCTGTACTGGCCGCTCTTTCCCCACGAGTTTTTGACCAGATAATATGGTACTCCGTCCTGGTCCACGGCCTTGCCGTAGATTAGCATCACGTGGTCGTAGGTGAACTCCCAGCTGTCCCACTGCTCCTGGCGGAGTTCCTGGGAGGGAACAACGCCTTCCGGCAGGAAGGCAAGGCCTGTGCGGGTGAAGTCGCCGCTCACGTCGCCGCCCCAGGCCACGGTGTAACCGGCGTCCAGGGCCTTGTCCAGCGCGTCCATAAGCTGCTCTATGGGAATGTTGTAGCTTGGCTTCAGGCGCCATTTGTAAGGGGCCTCGATGACGTACCACTGGTTGAAAGGATGGTGCGTGTAGCTGGTGATGCTCACGTAATCGTCAAGGTTGAGGCCGAGGCTTCCGGCAAAGGACTTGGGAGTGTAGCTCCTGCCTTCATAGACAAAGGATTCCGGGCATTTGCCAACATATCGTTCGATGAGTGCCTGGACGTCTTCCTTCCAGCGCGGCCTCTGCTCCTTTGCGCCCGGCACAAAGGCAGTCTTGACCATCTTTTCCAGTTCCGGGAAGAAGACCTTGAAGTTGGCGAGGGAATCGCCTGTGAGGGACCCCGGTGCGGGCATAGCCTCTTCCGGGCAGATGCCGTAGTTGCGTATTACGTCGATGACGTCGTCACAGGAGCCGCCCTCGGAGATCTGGCTGAAGCCGTGCATACGGACGTAGTGAGTGGCGCAGTCCATATAGTCCTTGTTCACAACGAACATCTCGCAGAGGTCGTATGTCCTTCCGGACTTCCGGAGGATCTCGCTCTCCAGAAATCCCAGCGTTCCGAAGTCCCAGCACGTACCGCTGCGGTACTGGTTTTTGACGCTTGTTATGGGAAGCTCCTTTATGGTTGTGAATGATTTGTTTACGCTTGACGCAACCGCGCCTTTCTGCAGATTTTCCTGTGCCGTGGCGCTTAAGGCAACGGATAATAATGTGGTTAGAACGAGAATTCTTTTCATATTTCAAAGATACGGGTTAATAGGAAGATTTCCTAACAATTTTTTCCGTAAAACCAAATTTTGGAAAGGCTTGCCAAAATTGGGGAATGCGGGCGGCAGGCCGTTACTTTGCATCGGACTTTTAAAGACAAAGAGCTATGAAAAGACAGAACAACACCCGTGAACGCCTGCTCCAGGAGAGCGCAGGCTGCTGCATCTACTGCGGCCATCCCCTTACCCTTGAAACCATGGAAACGGACCACATCGTCCCGCGCTCCAAAGGCGGGAGCGGAGACTACTCCAACAAGGTCTGCGCATGTCCCCGCTGCAATGCGGAGAAGGCAGACATGGACGTCCGTGATTTCCTCGACTCCATGCCCCCCAAAAAGCAGAGGGCGTACGAAAACCGCCTCATGACCCTGTTCGAGCAGGGAAAACTCAGGGCAGAGAAATGGGACCTTCTGGACCCGGTAGTCCCGCGCGCGCATACTGACAATATGGCAGATTGTCCGAATTGGCAGATAATTTGCTATCTTTGCGGCGAATTTATTTGATTATGGCAGAGAAAAAGAATAAGGAAGTGCCGGAAGGCAAGAAAATGGCAGCGCTGGAAGCGCGTGTGGAAGGTCTTAACAATCAGCTTGAAGAGGCATCCCAGAAGCTGGAAGAGGCCCAGAAACAGGCCTCCGACGCCAAGGCGGACTACCTCCGTCTCATGGCAGAGTTCGATACCTTCCGCCGCCGCACGGCAGAGGAAAAGCTTGCCCTTGTTGGCAGCGCATCGGCAGACACCATAAAAGGCCTTCTTCCCATCCTGGACGACTGCGAGATAGCCCTTGCCGCCCTGGAAAAGAGCCAGGACAGCGCAGCCGCCAAGGAAGGCACGGAAATGATTTTTGGGAAATTAACGGCGTACCTCAAGACCAAAGGCCTCGAGAAAATCGAGGCCAAGGGCGCCGATTTCGATACTGAGGTTCACGAGGCCGTCACCACCTTCCCGGCCCCTTCAGAGGAGCTCAAGGGCAAGGTGATAGACGTTGTCCAGACGGGCTATACCCTGGGCGGAAAGGTCCTCAGGTATGCCAAAGTTGTTGTAGGAGCATAACGCTATGGCTGGCAAGAGAGATTACTACGAGGTCCTTGGAGTGGACAAGAAGGCATCGGCGGACGAGATAAAGTCCGCCTACCGCAAACTTGCCCTCAAGTGGCACCCGGACCGCTGGGTAAACGGCACAGATGCGGAGAAGAAGACCGCAGAAGAGAACTTCAAGGAAGCTGCTGAAGCATATTCCATACTGTCAGACCCTGACAAAAGGGCAAAGTACGACCAGTTTGGATTCGCTGCAGAGCAGATGGGCGGCGGCGCCGGCGGGTTCGACTTCGGCGGCATGGACATCAACGACTTCCTCCGCAACATCTTCGGCGGAAGTTTCGGCTTCGATTTCGGAGGCGGCGGGTTCAATTTCGGAGGTTTCGGAGGCGGATCGGACTCCGGTACCCGCGTAGTCCGCGGCCGTGACATCCGTACCAGCGTAAAACTCACCCTGGAGGAGATTGCAAACGGCTGTGTAAAGGAGGTTTCCATAGAACGCGCACGTCCTTGCCCGGACTGCGGCGGCAAAGGAGCCAAGAGCGATTCCGACATCAAAACCTGCCCTACCTGCGGCGGTCAGGGCCGCGTAAGGCAGCAGACCAGGGGCATCTTCGGAATTGGCTATACCATTGGCACGTGCCCTCAGTGCAGGGGGGAGGGAAAGATTATCTCCAATCCCTGCCGCAGGTGTAACGGAACCGGCCTTGAGAGGCGCCGGGAAACCGTCCGCGTGAACATTCCCGCAGGCGTAGAGGACGGCATGCAGATAACCGTAAGAGGGGAGGGCCACAGCGCTCCTCACGGCGGCCAGAACGGAGACCTTCTTGTTGTAATCAACGAGATTGCCCACCCTCAGCTCCAGAGGGACGGAAACAACCTCTTCTATACCCGTGTGATATCCGTCATGGACGCCATGCTGGGTACGGAAATCAGCGTTCCCTGCATAGACGGCAGCACAAAGCTGAAGGTAGAGCCCGGTACGCAGTCCGGCACCGTAGTGAAGCTTCGCGGCAAAGGCCTTCCAAGCGTTCAGGGTTATGGCCGCGGCACCGGTGACATGTACGTCAAGTTCCAGGTATGGGTGCCCCACAAATTGTCCAGAAGTGAGAAAGAGGTCCTTGAGAATTTGCGCGGCAGCTCCAGTTTTACCCCGGATCTCACGCGTGAAGACAAGGCAACCTTCGACAAGGTGAAAAATATTTACTAATTTCTTTGGAAATCTTTTGGAACTTCGGGAAAAGTTTGTATCTTTGCAGTCCCAAAAATTACAGCAACCTCTTGCAGGAGCCAAACCGCAAAGTTGCACTTAAGAAGAAGAATTAGTACTATGGATTTGATTAAAATTGCAGAGCAGGCTTTCCAGAATGAGAAAGTCGCCTCCTATCCGGAGTTCAAGGCCGGTGACACAATCACCGTGACCTACAGAATCAAGGAAGGTGATAAGGAGAGACTCCAGAAATTCCGTGGAGTAGTTATCCAGATAAAGGGTATGGATCCCTTCACCAGGACATTCACTGTCCGCAAGGTATCCAGCGGCGTAGGTGTTGAAAGGATTTTCCCCTACCAGTCCCCGTTCATTGACAGCATCGAGGTAAACAAGGTCGGTAAGGTTCGCCGCGCACGCATCTTCTACCTCCGTGATCTCACCGGCAAGAAGGCCCGTATCAAGGAAAAGGTCTACTCTGCAGAAAAAGAATAAGGCCACAAGGCCAAACGGCTCCTTAGCTCAATTGAATAGAGCATTTGACTACGGATCAAAAGGTTACAGGTTTGAGTCCTGTAGGAGTCACTAGAAAACCCCGTCTGGCACGCGTCAGATGGGGTTTTTCTTTATTTCTGTACCACCGCTGTACCACGGATCATACAATCAATTACCATTTCATACATCCTAGCGGTATTACTTTGACACCGTCCGGACGGGTGTAGGCCATCTTGCCACCAGTGAGGATGATGAGTAGGTCGGGCTCTCGGATGGGATTCTGCTTTTCTTCCTTGTTATGCTCACAGATTAGCCGGACAATCTCTTTCAAGTGGGATGCTCCGTCTTCAATCTCGGCGCTGCCCAACTTGCATTCAATGAGGGCATAACGACCGTCGCCAAGATGTAGCACAAGATCCGACTCCAGATTGTAACGATCACGGTAGTAAGATAACTCGCCACGCTGCTGTTGGGAATAGGCACGTAAATCACGTGCACACATATTCTCAAAAATGAAACCGAAGGTCTTTAACTGCGTCTGCAGTGCTTCAGGAGCTAGCCCTAAGGCTGCTACTGCGATTGATGGATCAATGAACTCCCGCTTTAGACCGCTGCGGATGGCTGTTTTACTGCGGATAGGCGGGCACCATGCTTCGATGTCTTTAATGACAAAGAGCCGAATGAACACATCCAGATAATCATCCATCGTATCCATCGATACGCTGAACTCCCCTGAACTGGTAATATCGGCAAGAATGGCTGTCTTCTTGGTCAGCGTTGAAACGTTGCGAGCATATGAACGAAGAATCATCCGGGCTATCCGTTCATTGCGCTGAACGCCGTCTATGCGGTTGATATCATCCGAGCAAAGCGTATTGATATACTCCTGGGCTGTGAGCAGCCTGGCCACATCTGTCCTAGCCTTTAGGGAAGCAGGCCATCCACCGCGGCAGGCAAGGAAGATAAGGTCTTCTACCGAGAGAGGAGACAGGGCTCCATCGAAGTCATAATCAGGGTCGTCAAATAGACGTTGCAGGGAGACTTCACCGCTGGATTCCTTGGATTCCCAAAGGCTCATCGGATACATCTTCATTTTGGCGATACGACCAGTTCCGGAATGCTTGATTTCCTCTTTATTCACGGCGTTTGAGCCAGTGAGGATGTATAGACCCACATCCGTGCGCCCGTCCACGTCATTTCTAACCGTATCCCAAAGTACGGGCGCATCCTGCCACTCGTCAATCAGGCGAGGATTCGCGCCCTTTAGAAGGAGGGACGGCTTAGTCGCAGCGGTGGCCAGATACTCTGAGGCATTATCCGGATCTTGCATTTTGATAATACTCTTTGCTTGCTGGCTGGCTGTAGTGGTCTTGCCGCACCACTTGGGCCCCTCAATAAGAACAGCACCGAACCCATCCAGTCTGTCCATCAGCATCCTATCTGCAGCTCTTTCAAGATAATCCATATAGTCTTTCATCCATTTTCTCTGCCAAAGGTACGACTAATTCTTGAAATTCCAACAGCTAATCGGAACTTTTGTGGTGTTTTGTCCGGTGTTTTTGCGGTAATTTGATAGTAATATTTGTGGCATTTTAATCGGAACTTTTGCGGTATTCCTCCATTATAATGCAACCCTATGCAATGTGCTAAATGCTTCTTATGCAATGATTTGCAAGGTGGCTTGCTGTAGGAGTCACTAAAAACCGCAACAGAATCAATTCTGCTGCGGTTTTTTATTGCTTGTCAAGCTCTTGCTCCAGGAGCGGAAGGAGCTGGTGGTCTGCGGGGAGCCAGTTTACGGTGCCAAGCTCATTGGAGGATAGCCAGCGTGAAGCTTCGTGCTCGTTCAGGTGGAGGGCTTCCGTAAGGAGAGAACAGATGTAGCAGCGCATGGAGAGGTGGAATTTGGGATAGTCCCATTCAATTGTACAGAGGAATTTGTCAATTCTAATCTCTGCATCCAGTTCTTCGCGGATTTCGCGAAGGAGCGCATCTTCCGGCGCTTCTGAGGCCTCTACCTTCCCGCCCGGGAATTCCCAGTAATCTTTCCAGTCGCCATAGCCGCGCTGGGTGGCAAAAATCCTGTCTCCTTTGCGGATTATGGCCGCTACTACTTCTATTGTCATGGCAGCGGGAAGCTAAGTTATCTTGTTGCCAGGCTTATGATGTCTATGCCAATGCCACCGTAAATGGCGCGGCTGGATGCCACTGCATGGATGCTGAACCACTTGCACGGCTGAATGGAGATGCCTCCGCCGAAGGTGAAATAATGAGTTCTGGAGCCAGGTGTCACTTTATAGTCGTGATACCAGGAGGCGGATTCTCCGCTTTCAATGTTCACGGAACTGCCGTCCGTGACGCCGTAGTTGGTTTGGGCGTAGCCAAGCACCGGCATTATGCGCAGCCAATTAAGAATGGGAATCTGGTACCCGGTGCTTATGCAGAAGGCTACGTTGTCGTCCCACTTGGTATCTGTAATGTGTCCTTCATACTTGTGCTGGGGATCTGCCTTTATGAAATCCAGGTAGAAGCCGTTGAAAAGGACGTAGGCGCCCATGCCAAAGCGGGCATATTCCGTGAAGGCGCCGGCCTGGCCGAGTGTGATGCCGCCTTCCAGGCGTTTGGCATTGAGGGTGAAGTCAAACAGGTGGAATTCTTTCTCAATAATGGCCCCGCCGTCTGCAGTCTGGGCCTTTGCGCTTGCCGTTCCCAAAAGAATCATTCCTGCAGCAAGCAGTGTGTACGTTACTTTTACAACCTTGAGCATAACTTATTCTGTAATTATGCAAAGATAATGAAAATAGATGGAATGTGTATTCCACGGAGATTTGTTATATTTGCATTATGGACATGACGTTAGAGGAAATAAAGGCCCTTCTGGCAGCGGAAGGGGAGGAGATGGAGAGTCTTCTGAGGCGTGCCCTGGAGGTGAAGCTCCGGGAGCTGGACAATTATGTCCATCTGAGGGGGCTCATAGAGTTTGGCAATACTTGCGAGAAGAACTGCCTCTACTGCGGCCTCCGGCGCGGAAACGCCAGGGTAGAGAGGTATTGCCTCTCGGACGATGAAGTCCTTTCCTGCGCCCGTCTTTCGCATGAGCTGGGATACGGCTCCGTGGCTCTCCAGAGCGGGGAACGCAGTGACCCTGAATTCATTGCACGTATAGAGCGCCTGGTCCGTGAAATCAAAATGATAGACGGCGGCAGCCTTGGAATAACCCTCTCGCTTGGAGAGCAGACGGAAGACACCTATCGCCGGTGGTTCGATGCCGGAGCGCACCGCTACCTCCTCAGGATAGAATCCTCAAACGAGGAGCTTTACTACAAGATACATCCAAGGGACTCCAAGCACAGTTTCCGCCAGAGAATAGGATGCATAGAGAGCCTTATCAAGACTGGCTACCAGGCCGGCACCGGAGTCATGGTGGGCCTTCCTTTCCAGACGCTTGACCACCTGGCCGGAGACCTTCTGTTTTTCAAAAAGATGGATGTGGCCATGGTTGGCCTTGGCCCCTACATTCCGCATCCGGACACTCCGCTTTACAAGTTCAAGGACCTTATTCCAAGTGCAAAAGAGCGCATGGACATGACCCTCAAGATGATAGCTGTCCTGAGGCTCATGATGCCAAGGATAAACATGGTGGCGGCTACCGCCAACCAGACCATAGACCCCCAGGGCAGAGAAAAGGCCATAAAGGCTGGGGCAAACGTGATAATGCCCAACCTCACTCCGGGAGAGTACCGTGAGAGTTATTTCATCTACCCTGACAAGGCCTGCGTGAAAGACACTCCGGACCAGTGCCAGACCTGCCTGGACATACGCCTTGCCGCCATCGGCCATAGAATTCAGTACAACGCCTGGGGCGATTCCCTTGCTTTCACGGAAAGGCGTGGAGGTAAGTGATTGATAATCTGTAGAATACATAATAATCCCTGGGTGTTTTGAGGCACACCGGGATTTTTCCGTGGGAACAAACTGTAAGCAGTTGAACAATTCACGCATATATTCTGGTTAGTCTGAAGAGGAAGAACTTTAGATCAACAATACCTCTAAGTTGAGCCCTGAACGCCTT
>JAEEGF011004913.1_pt1 | contig 20738 bp, 21 predicted proteins | sample 9134171 | NCBI WGS metagenome assembly JAEEGF01 (sample SAMN16246542, study PRJNA631951) | gut metagenome | biome: gut microbiome; feature: rumen; material: AP-attached | host: Bos | place: Iran: Karaj | collected 2018-10
CGGAGATGTCCATCGTGGTTTCCGCGCCGCGGTGCACGCCGCCGATGCCGCCGGTCGCAAACACGCGGATGCCTGCCGACGCGGCTGCGATCATGGTTGCCGCAACGGTTGTCGCGCCGTCCATGCTCTTCGCAATCAACATCGGCAGATCTCTGCGGCTCGCCTTCGTGACCTTCTGCCCCTCCCTGCCGAGATAATCGATCTGCTCCTCGGTCAGTCCGACGCAGATCTTTCCTCCGATCACCGCGCACGTTGCGGGGACGGCGCCGTTTTCGCGGCAGATGCGCTCGCAGCTTAACGCGGTCTCCACATTCTGCGGATACGGCATGCCGTGGGAAATGATCGTGCTCTCCATTGCAACGATCGGCTTGTGCATACGCTTCGCTTCTTCCACCTCGGGCGACAAAACGACAAAACGATTTCTGATCATATGCTCTGATTCTCCTGCAAATTTATATTTTTTTCGGATATGTTCGCATTTCCTGTCTTGTATTATATCACAAATGTGTTAAAATAGAAACAGAAATTTCCATGAATAAGAAAGAAGGAATATGCATGAAACGTGCTTGTGGAATTCTGATGCATGTGACCTCTCTGCCGAGCCGATTCGGCGTCGGTACGCTCGGAAAAGAAGCGTACGCGTTCGTCGATTTTCTCAAGGCCGCCGGACAAACCTACTGGCAGATGCTGCCGGTGAATCCGACCGGTTATGCGGATTCGCCTTATCAGAGCAGCTCGACCTATGCGGGCAATCCGTATCTCATCGATCTTGAGACGCTGATCGCAGAGGGTCTGCTTACCGAAGCCGAATGCGATCGCGACTGGGGCGACGACCCGACCCGCGTCGATTACGGCAAGCTGTGGGAAAACCGCTTTGCGGTTCTGCGCACGGCGTTCGCACGGTTCGACCGCAGCGAAATGCGCGATTTCGTACGCGAGAACGCATGGTGGCTCGATAACTACGCGCTGTTCTGCGCAGTCAAGACCTACTTCAACAACGCATCCTGGTACACCTGGCCCGATCCCGCGATCCAGGATCGTACGCCGGAGGCAGTCGCGAAGTATACGGAGCTTTTGAAGGAGGAAATCGAATTCCAGCGCTTCATGCAGTATGAATTCGACAAGCAGTGGAAAGCGCTTCACGCCTATGCAACCGAGAAGGGAATCAAGCTGATCGGCGATATTCCGATCTACGTACCGCATGACAGCGTGGACGTATGGGCCGATCCCGATCTGTTCCTGATGGACGAGCGCCACAATCCGTCTATGGTCGCAGGCGTTCCCCCGGATTATTTCTCCGAGCTCGGTCAGCTTTGGGGCAACCCGATCTATGACTGGAAAAAGCACGAGGCCGACGGGTTCCAATGGTGGCGTCGCCGTGTGTCCGCCGTTGCAAGCCGTTTCGACATGATCCGCATCGACCATTTCCGCGGACTCGAAAGCTATTGGGGCGTTCCGTTCGGCGCAACGGACGCGCGTCCGGGCGCATGGTATCCCGGCCCCGGCATGAAGCTTGTCAACGCGATCAAGGAAGCCTGTCCCGGTCTGCCGGTCATTGCGGAAGACCTCGGATATCTGACTCCCGAGGTCAAAAAGCTGCTGTCCGATTCCGGCTTCCCCGGCATGCGGGTCATGCAGTTCGGATTTGAGCCCTGCGGAAACTCGCGTGAGCTGCCGCACAATCATCCGGTGCATTGTATCGCCTATACCGGCACGCATGACAATACGCCGATCATGGGCTGGGTCGAAACGGCCGATCCGAAGAGCGTCGCGTTTGCGGTCGATTATCTCGGTCTCAACGAGCGTGAGGGCATGCCGTTCGGCTTTGCGCGCGGCGTCCTGAATTCGGTTGCGGAGCTTGCGATCCTTCAGATGCAGGACTACCTCGGCCTCGGCGACGATTGCCGCATGAACAATCCGAGCACCACGGGCTGGTGGCGTTGGCGCGCACAAAAGAGCGATTTCTCGCCGGAGCTTGCAAAACGGATCCTGTATTACGCAAAGATGTCCGGCCGTACCGACAAGTAATAAACGATTATTCTGCAAGGATGATTCCGCTTTACGGGATCATCCTTTTCTATGCCTCCGAACGTCGTCCGAGCGCAGCCGAAGCGGCCGAACCGATCGCAAAGGTCATCAAAAGATCGGCAAGGAGATTCAGAGAGATCGGGAATGCTCCGAGATACAGTGCCATGCCGACGGTTGCGATCAGCAGCGACAGGATTGCCGCGATCCCGCCGAAATACCAGGGCGCGCGGGTTTTCGACAGGCCAATGGCTATCCCGGATGCGAGCGCAGCCAGTATTTTAATGATCGTATTGCCGATGGAGATCGTCGATTCGGGAAGCCATCCCAGATAGACGAAAAACGCAAGCAGCAGCACACCAAGCAGGATCGTTGCCGCTCCTGCAAGGACGCCGCGCAGCAGTATACGCCCTTTCCCCTGTGATCGTTTTTTCCGTTTACCCATAGCGATCCCTCCTTCTGCCGTATCCTATGCATCGCTGCATAGGTGCATGACGGAAAAAGAGAAATGAAAAAGCCCGGATGATCCGGGCTTTCGATCGGGTAAAAAGAACTCAGTCTTTCACTTCTTCGGACATCGTATTCTCGACGCCGGCGTCTTCCACCTGCGAGATCGCGCCGCGGGCAAAGACGAGCTTGACCTTGTCGGGACCGACGGACAACACGATAACGTCATCCTTGATCGAAGAAATCGTTCCGTAGATGCCGCCGATGGTGCGGACACGATCGCCCTGCTTCAGCGAGCTCAGCATATCCTTGACCTTTTTATCGCGCTTGCGCTGCGGAATAATCATAACAAGAAGCAGCACAATGATCATAACGATCGGCAAAAGCATGGGCAGCATGGAACCGCCGCTGCATCCGGAAGAAGAGCCGGAGCTCGAAGCGCTCCCGCCGAGGCAGCTCATATCGGCATTCAGAACTCTTGAAAATGCATTCAATACCATAATTCTTTTTCCTTTCCTGTATCTTTCGATATTATACGAAAAAACGCGCGGTTCGTCAATAGCCGTTTGTGAAATCTTTGTAATATGCAAAAAAGGGAGGAACTCCTCCTCCCTCTTACAGATGCATCATCCGCTGTGTTTTCTGGATGACCTTCTTTCCGTCGCGCTTCATGCGGCGCGGTATATCCGGATACAGCGTACACATGGCCGTTGCGGCAGCCGCCGCGCCGACCGCCATTCCGATCCCGAGCATTGCCATTCGCATGCGATCACCTCTTTCTTTTTTGAGGTTAGTATGCGAATCTGAACTGCAATTATTCCGCTTTCGGCGATTCCTCTTTTTGTTTTTTGGAGCGATAATCCGCGATCGCCGCCTGTACCGCTTCCTGCGCAAGCACCGAGCAATGGATCTTTACGGGCGGAAGTCCTTCGAGCGCTTCCACGACCGCTTCGTTGGTCAGCTTTTCGACCTCGGAAAGCGGTTTGCCCTTGATGAGCTCCGTCGCCATCGAGCTGGTCGCGATCGCCGCGCCGCAGCCGAACGTTTTGAACTTGACGTCCTCGACGACCTCGTCGTCATTGATCTTCAAAAACATCTGCATGATGTCGCCGCACTTGGCGTTACCTACGGTGCCGACGCCGGAAGCGTCCGGAATCTCACCGACATTGCGCGGATGCTGAAAATGATCCAAAACTTTTTCCGAATACTGCATTATTCAATTCCTCCTTTGGGATAAATCGGGGACATATCTCTGAGCCGCTGTACGATCGGCGGCAGAGTCTCCAGTACATAGTCGATCTCTTCCTCTGTTGTAAACTCAGAAAGCGTCATTCGGAGAGATCCGTTGGCTTCCTCGTGCGAAATGCCCATGGCAAGCAGCACATGGGACGGATCCAGAGAACCGGACGTACACGCAGAACCGGACGACGCCGCAATGCCCTTGAGGTCAAGCATCAGAAGGATACTTTCGCTTTCGATGTAACGAATGCCGAAATTGACGTTGTTCGGAAGGCGCTTCACACGATCGCCGTTCAGATGCACGGCTTTGATCCGTTCCTCAACGCCCGCGATCAGCTTGTCGCGCAGCGCCGTCATCTTCGCCATGTTCGCGTCCAGATTCGCCGTCTGGATCTCAAGCGCCTTTGCAAGCCCGACGATGCCCGGAACGTTCTCCGTGCCCGCGCGCTTTTTGTTCTCCTGTCCGCCGCCGGTGATCATGGCGGGAACGCGAACGCCTTTGCGGATATAAACCGCGCCGACACCCTTCGGGCCGTGGAACTTATGTGCCGTCAGTGTCAGAAGATCGATATTCATATCCTGTACGTCGACCGGAATATGCCCGATTGCCTGCACCGCGTCGGTGTGGAACAGAACGCCCGCTTCGCGGCAGATAGCGCCGATCTCCTTGACCGGTTCGATCGTGCCTACCTCGTTGTTCGCCATCATGACGGACACAAGGATCGTGTCGGGACGGATCGCCGCCCTGACCGCTTCGGGATCGACGAGACCGTTCCGATCGACGTCCAGATATGTCACCGTTGCAAGACCCTTGTCCTCCAGCTCATTGAGCGTGTGCAGGATCGCGTGGTGTTCGATCTTCGACGTGATGATGTGATTTCCCTTTTTGCGATACGCATACGCGACGCCGCGCAGGATCATGTTGTCGCCCTCGCTGCCGCCGCCGGTAAAACAGATCTCGGCAGGGTTCGCTGCGTTCAGGCACTTTGCGACGGTCCGCCGTGCATCATCCAGGCCCTTGTACGCATCGCGCGCGAAGCCGTGAAAGCTCGACGGATTGCCGTAATATTCCGTATAGTACGGGATCATCGCCTCGATGACCTCGGGCAGCACCTTTGTGGTGGCTGCATTGTCAAGATAAACGTGCATGTTCGATCCTCTTTTTCTGTTCGATATGATCTTCGGTAAGCTCTCCGATGGTGGTTTCCTCCAACACGGCGTTGATACGGCTCTGCAGCTTCAGAAACAGCGGACGAGCCGAGCAGGTGCACGCGTTTTCACAGACATTCGCGCCGCTGCCTACGCAGTCGACCACGTCCGTACTGCCCTCGAGCGCGCGCAGCACCTCCAATACGCTGATTGCCGCCGGCTCCTTCGTCAGCAGATACCCGCCGCTTTTTCCGCGCGTCGTTTTGACGATCCCCGCGGTTTTCAGCGATCGCATCAGCTGTTCCAGATACGCTTCCGAAATGCCCTGCTCCGTCGCCACAGCCGACAGCGAAACCGGACCGTCTCCGTATCTTGCCGCAAGCTCGACGACAGCCCGCAAACCGTATGTACCTTTTGTCGAAAACTTCATCTTCAATCCCTACCGTTTCACTCGGCTTTATCTTACAGACATCTTTTCCAAAAGTCAAGTGATTTACTCGCCTTTTCAAAATATACTTTCTCCGCTTTGCGTCGTGACATTCGGATCATTCTGTGGTATGATACTACAAATGTACAAGCGAGGACACGATCGGTGATACAGACAATTCTATGGGATGTTGACGGAACGCTGCTGGATTTCGGCGCAGCGCAGCGCGCGGCGCTTTCTACGCTGTTTTCGGAATTCAAGCTCGGCGCGTGCACGGACGCAATGGCTGCCCGCTACGATGCGATCAATCACAGCTTTTGGGAACGGCTCGAGCGCGGCGAGATCACAAAGCCCGAGGTGCTGATCGGCAGGTTCGAGCAGTTCTTTTCGGAGTTCGGCATCGATCCCTCCGTTGCCGTGCCGTTCAATGACCGGTACCAGCTCTGTCTCGGAGACACGATCGTGTGTCGGGACGATTGTCTGCGGCTTCTGGATTTCCTCCGCGGCAGGGTAAAACAATATGTCGTTTCAAACGGTACGGTCGTTGCGCAGACGAAAAAGCTTGACCGGTCCGGCATCGGCAAGCGTATGGACGGCGTGTTCCTTTCGGAGGAGCTCGGTGCGGAAAAGCCGAGTCCGGCATTTTTTGACAAGGTTTTTGACGCGATCGTACCGGTCGACCGCAGCGAAGTGATGATCGTCGGTGATTCTCTCACAAGCGATATGCAGGGCGGCATGAATGCCGGGATCGTTACCTGCTGGTATGATCCGGACGGCGCGCCGGTTCCGAAGGGATACCGCATCGACTATGTGATCGCGAATCTATGGGAATTGCTTCCGCTTTTCGGGTACGCAAAAGAGACGTTATGATCGGGATCGAAGAAATCAAGCCGAAGGAGCTTCCCGCGTTCTGGGACGCGCATATCCGCTATCTTGTTGATGACGGGATCATCTCGGATGAGGAGGACGTCGAATACTTCTCCGGCGATGAATACCGCGGGATCATTGAAGCGCATATGCAGCGGGACCGCGATACGCATCATATCGTGTACTTTCGGGAGAACGGAACGCGCATCGGCGCGGCGTCGTACTGCACCTACGAAAGCGAGGACGGCAAATGCTTCATCCTCGATTTCTGGGTCTTCCCCGCATTTCGCGGAAACGGCACGGGGCGCCGCTGCTTTGCGGCGCTGGAGCGATACACGAAAGCGGACGGCGCGAGATATTATGAGATCAACAGCGAAAAGGCGGATTCCGTGCGGTTCTGGAAATCGCTCGGATTCATCGAAAACGGAACGGATGAATATGGGATGCCGCTGTTCATCCGCCGGTAATCGGAGGTTTGTATGATAAGGATCGTTTGCAACGCAGAGGAAAAGCGCAGGATCGCGCGATTGATTCTGGAAGCGCTGCCGGAATGGTTCGGCATTCCCGAGGCTCGCGAGAACTATATCGAGGAAAGCGCGGATGAAATGATGGTCGCATCCTTTGATAACAACGCGCCGAACGGTTTTCTGTGTCTCAAAGAGACCGGAAAGGAAACCGTCGAACTCGCTGTCATGGGTGTTCTCAAAGAATACCACCGGAAAGGGATCGGCACGAAGCTGTTTGAAGCCGCGAAGGAAATCGCGGTCGAACAGGGCTACTCCTTTCTGCAGGTGAAAACCGTACAGATGGGCAAATATGAGGAATACGACCGTACGAACATGTTTTACCTTGCCCTCGGGTTCAAAGAATTTGAGGTATTTCCGACGCTGTGGGACGAATGCAATCCCTGTCAGATCTATGTGATGTCGCTGAAATAAGGAGAGAGAGTCATGAAGATCCACATCATCGGCGGTCCGGGCAGCGGCAAGACCACGCTTGCAAAACAGCTTTCCGAAGAGCTTCAAATCCCGCATTACGACCTTGACGATCTCCAATGGGACAACAGTTCCGTCTACGGTACGAAACGCGATCCGAAGGAGCGCGACGCGCTTCTGACGCAGCTCTTATCCGAGGATGACTGGATCATTGAAGGCGTTTACTACGCATGGTGCGGACGCTGCTTTGCGGATGCAGACCGGATCTATCTTCTGGAAGTCCCCCGCCGTGTGTACCGGCGCAGGATCATCCGGCGGTTTATCCGCAGAAAGCTCGGTATTGAGCCCGGCAAGCGGGAAACGCTGAAATCGCTCTCGGCACTTTTGAAATGGGCGGACAAATACGAGCGGATCAATCTTACGGAGATCAAAAAGATCCTCAGCGCATATCCGGAAAAGGTGATCAAATCGGAGAAGGAATGATGGAAATCACGATCAAAAGAATGGAAACCGACGACGAGATCCGCGGCAAGGCGTATGTCCATTGGGCCTGCTGGCATGAAGCATACGCGGAAATCGTCAACGCGGCGTATCTTGAAAAGCTGACGCTCGAAAAATGCGAACAAATGGCGTTTCAATGGCGGGACAACCTTCTCATCGCAAAGGACGGCGATCGCGTCGTGGGATTTGCCGGATACGGCGAAGCGGCGCCGGACACCGGTGAACTCTTTGCGCTGTACGTTATAAAAGAGTATCGCGGCACCGGCGCTGCGCGGTCGCTGATACAGGCGGCGCTTGAACGACTGTCGGCGTACAAGACGATCTGTCTGTGGGTGCTGAAAGAGAATCCGCGCGCAATTCGTTTTTATGAAAAACGCGGCTTTTCGGCGACCGGTGAGGAACAGTACCTTCCATCCGTCGGGGCATCGGAGATCCGTATGATCCTAAACAAATAACGCATGTTACTGCAAACGTAAGAGGCTGCCAAGAAGGGAGTCAGAATCCGCGTTCTTCGGACGGGAATAATCTCAAAGCGGGGATCAAAACTCCGCGCTTTATCTCGCACTGCGAGCGCGCGAGGTTTTGTTGACCGGCCGAAAACGCAGATAGTTTGCGGTGAAATCATAAAAAAGAAAAGGCGTTTTGCGCCTTTTCTACCGACAAGTTTTTCTTTACAAATCCTCGCCGCAAACGGTCTGACCCCATTATTGACAGCCTGCGGGAGAGGCGATTGCCTCCCCCGTCTATGTTTTGGATTACAGTGCCTGATCGATGAATGCGGCGATCTGCTGCTTCGGACGCGCGCCGGCGCTCTGGTCGATGATGTCGCCGTCCTTGAACAGAACGAGATTCGGGATCGAGCTGATGCGATAGCGCATGCAGAGCTCCTGTTCTTCGTCCACGTTGACCTTCATAAATACGACCTTGCCCGCGTATTCTTCCGAAAGCTGTTCGATGAACGGACCGATCATGCGGCACGGACCGCACCAGGTCGCCCAGAAATCCACCAGAACGGGAAGCTCGCCGTTGATGACTTCATTGAAGTTTTCGTTTGTGCCTGTGATAATGTTTGCCATTGGTTTTGCTCCTTTCTGTTTATACGATCATTCTTCCTCAGGAACGACTGCGATATGCAGCTCCGCAAGCTGTTTGTCGTCGACCGGATCGGGCGCGTTGGTCAGCGGGCAGGATGCGTTCTGCACCTTCGGGAACGCGATGACGTCGCGAATGCTCGCTGCGCCGCAGATCAGCATGGTGACGCGGTCGAGACCGTATGCCAGTCCGCCGTGCGGCGGCGTGCCGTACTTCAACGCATCCAGCAGGAACTTGAACCGCGCTTCCGCCTGTTCCTTAGAAAGACCGATAACGTCGAACATCTTTGCCTGCAGCTCGGTCGAGTGAATACGGATCGAACCGCCGCCGATCTCGTTGCCGTTGAGCACGATATCGTACGCCTTGGCGCGGACTTTGCCGGGATCGGTGTCCAAAAGCGGAAGATCCTCGTCCATCGGGCTTGTGAACGGATGGTGCATCGCAACAAAACGGTTCTCCTCCTCGCTCCACTCAAGCAGCGGGAACTCGACGACCCACAACAGATTAAACTTCTTCGGGTCGATCAGACCGAGCTTGTCGCCGAGCTTCAGACGCAGTGCGCCGAGCGACGCCCAGACGACCGGATTCTTGTCCGCCACGATGAACATGACGTCGCCCTGTTCAAAGCCGGCTTTCGCCTTGATCGCTTCGATTTCTTCCTCGGTAAGGAATTTTGCGATCGGCGACTGCAGACCCTCGGGCTTCCAGTTCATCCATGCAAGGCCCTTTGCCTTGTAGGTCTTGACAAACTCGCCAAGCGCGTCGATCTCCTTGCGGGAGAAATGCGCCGTTGCGTTCCTCGCGACGATGCAGCGGACGCTGCCGCCGTTATCAAGTGCATTTTTGAACACGGAGAAGCCGCAGTTCTTCACGCATTCGGACAGATCGCAAAGCTCCATTCCGAAGCGTGTGTCGGGTTTGTCCGAGCCGTAACGGTCCATCGCGTCCTGCCAGGTGATGCGCGGCAGCGGCAGCTGTACGTCGAAGTCAAGCGTTTCCTTAAAGAGGCGCTTGATGAAGCCTTCATTCATCGCCATGACGTCGTCCGCTTCGACAAACGACATCTCAAGGTCGATCTGCGTAAAGTCCGGCTGGCGGTCGGCTCTGAGGTCCTCGTCACGGAAACAGCGCGCGATCTGCATGTAGCGGTCGAAGCCACTGAGCATCAGAAGCTGCTTAAAGAGCTGCGGGCTCTGCGGCAGCGCATAGAAGCTGCCCGGATGGACACGGCTCGGTACGAGATAGTCGCGCGCGCCTTCCGGCGTGCTCTTGGTCAGCATCGGCGTTTCGATCTCCAAAAAGCCGTTCTCCGCAAAATATTCATGCGTGATGCGCGTGATCTCGTTGCGCATCATGAGGTTGCGCTGCATGCACGGACGGCGAAGATCCAGATAGCGGTACTTGAGACGCAGAAGCTCGCCCGCGTTGCACTCGTCGCTCGTGTCGATCGGCGGCGTCTCGGCGGTGCTCAGGATCTTGAACTCCTTGACCTTCACTTCGACCTCGCCGGTCTTCATGTTCGGATTGATCATGTTGCCGGTGCGCGCTTCCAGAACGCCCTTGACGGCCAGTACATATTCGGAACGGATCGTGCTTGCGCGGTCAAAATCCTCTTTGGAAAGCGTCGACGAGTCGAAAACGATCTGCATGAGCCCCGTGCGGTCTCTGAGCTGAACAAAGATCAGCGCGCCGAGGTCGCGGCGGACATTCGTCCACCCCATCAGCGTTACTTCACGTCCGACGTCTTCTTTTCCAAGCTGCGTGCAATAGCACGTGCGCTTCCATCCGCTTAAAAACTCTCCCATTTGATTACCCTCTTTCAATCGAATTTGCAATTTCGTCTGCATCCAGCCTTGTGAGCAGCGAGCCGCCGTTTGTCATGGATTTCATGTTTGCGGCGTTGTTCTGCATCTCCTCGTCGCCGATGACCATCGTATAGCGCGCGCCGGTCTTATCGGCGTATTTCATCTGCGCCTTGACGCTGCGATCCATCATGTCGATGTCAACGGACAAGCCGCGCTGACGCAATTCACGCGCAAGCATAAAACACTTGTCCTTCGCTTCGCTGCCGAGACCGATCAGCATCACATCGTAGCGGACCGGCTTCGGGATCTCGACGCCGAGCTGATCCATAATGAGCAGCAGCCGTTCCATGCCGAGGCCGAAGCCGACGGCCGGCATATCCGGACCGCCGAGCTCCTTGATAAGCCCGTCATAGCGACCGCCGCCGCAGAGCGTACCCTGCGCGCCGGGCATGCCGGACACGATCTCGAACACGGTCTTGGTGTAATAATCGAGTCCGCGCACCAGCATCGGGTCGATCTCATAGCGAATGCCCGCAAGATCCAAAAGCCTTGTGAGCTCGTTCATATGCGCACGGCACTCGTCGCAGACATAGTCCATCGTGTGCGGCGCGTCCTTGACGATCGCCTTGCACGTATCTACCTTGCAGTCCAGGATGCGCAGCGGATTCGTCTCAAAGCGCGTTTTGCAGGTCTCGCACAGCTCGTCGTAATGGCTGTTGAGGTATTCTTTCAGCGCCTGTTGATAGCGGCCGCGGCACTTCGGACAGCCGATGCTGTTCAGCTTGATCGTAAGGTCCGAGCAGCCGAGCGTCTCAAAGATTTCCGACGCGATCGAAATGACCTCCGCATCGGCCGTCGGGCTTGCGGTGCCGAACATCTCGACGCCGAACTGGTGATGCTCTCTCAGCCTGCCCGCCTGCGGACGTTCGTAGCGGAACACCGGGCAGTACAGATAAAACATCTTGGTCGGCTGCGCTTCGGAAAACAGTCCGTTTTCGACAAACATGCGGACCGCGCCCGCCGTGCCCTCGGGCTTTAATGTGATGCTGCGGTCGCCCTTGTCGGTGAACGTGTACATTTCCTTCTGTACAATATCCGTCGTGTCGCCGACGCCGCGCAAAAACAGCTCGGTGTGTTCGATACACGGCGTGCGTGCTTCGAGCAGACCGTACTTTCTCACGATCCCGCGGATCGTATTCTCCAAATACTGCCAGCGATAGCTTTCCTCCGGAAGAACGTCTTTTGTGCCTTTCGGCGCTTTGTATGCCATAAAAACCTCCTATGAAAAAATCGCGGTCTTTCGCCCAAAGAAGGGACGGAAGAACCGCGGTGCCACCCTGCTTCGCAGCATACTGCTGCGCACTTATCCCCGATAACGAAGGGTCTCCGGCATGCCTTTTTCTTCCGGCATGCAGCTTCCGGATGTCCTTCCCCTCTGCCTCTCCGCACGTCTCTCAGCCATGGACGCGCTCTCTTTGGGACTTGACAGCAGGTACTCTTCCGTTCAACGCTTTGCGCTTATTATACCATGCAAAACAGGCTTGTCAAGCAAAATCAGGATAAAAACAGCAGCCGCTTCTGTTGATCCAAAAGATCGAGCTTTGCGCCGTAGGTCGGCACATCCTTCGGGTTCGGAATACGCTCGACGCGGTTCTGGCCCTGAAATACGCGTTTTGTCATTGCGCCTGCGCCGTGGGCAAGGATCGAGGTCGTCTCCTCCATCATGTCGATGTTGTACACGCACAGCTTGCCGTCCGCGGCATAGCCGACGTTTTCCAGATTGCCGTTCTGATATTTCTGCCGGTACATGTAGTACGGCCACAGGCCGATTTCTCTTGCGGCCTCAAAGCCCATGTCGATCATGGTCTCGACCTCTTCACGCGAAGGCAGCGGATACTTGTCCAGCTGATCCTTGAGCCTGCTCGAACGCTTGATCGCCAGCGTGTGGACGGTCAGATTGTCCGGACGAAGCGTTTTGATCTCCATGAGCGTGCGCTCAAAGTCTTTGACCGTTTCCCCCGGCAGCCCTGCGATCAGGTCCATATTGATCGAAGAGAAGCCGAGCGAACGCGCAAGCGTAAACGCTTCAACGATCTGTTCCGCCGTATGCGCGCGGCCGATGCGGCGCAGCGTTTCGTCGGACATGGTCTGCGGATTGATGGAAATGCGTTCGACGCCGTGACGGCGCAGAACCTCGAGCTTTTCCTTTGTAATCGTATCGGGCCTTCCCGCTTCAACGGTGCATTCCGTTCCGTATGAACCGTACTGCGCTTCAAAATGCGACAGCAGCGCATCAAGCTCATCCGCTTCCAGCACGGTCGGCGTGCCGCCGCCGAGATAGACTGCGCGGACGCGATAGCCGCCGTCACGAATGAGCCTCGCGCCGTATTCGATATCGCGATACAGATACGGCAGATATTCCGAAACGGCGTTCTTTTTGGCGATCTCGGCGCCGAATGAACAATACAGGCAGCGCGTCTTGCAGTACGGGATGCCGATGTAGATATCGACGTCGTCGCCGCGCACCGATTCGATGATCGGCATCTGTACGGCGTTGATCGTCGCGGCAAGGCGCAGCTTGTCCTTTCGGACCGAGAAGACCTCGGCAAACTGGCGGACCGCTTCCTGCTCGCCGACGCGTTCGCAGAGCTCGCGCAGAAGCTTGGTCGGTCGGATCCCCGTTAGACTTCCCCACGGCATTTCCGTCGGACAGATCCTTTGCATCAGCGCATAGACCGCGCGCTTTTCGGCACGCTTCTCCTGCCGCTTCCGATCAAGCGGATCGTTTCTGTCGACAGAATAGGAAATGACGATCGGATCGCCGCCCGGAAGCTGCATTGCGGTTGCCGTCTGATGCGCTTGGTCCAGCATGACGGAGACGGTCAGCCCGGCTTGCTCCGTCGGATCCGGTGTGATCTCAACAAGGCCGAGGAACATGCGGATCTCCTCGGCGACGTCGTTCAGATATTGCGGGGTGTTGGTAATCAGTCGAACCACGGTGAAGCCTCGTAAATGATCGGATTGCTGCTGCGTTCTTTGAGAACCGTCGTCGGCTCTTCATGGCCCGGATAGATCCGGTAATCGTCCGGCAATGCAAACAGAATATCCTGAATGGAGTGTTTGAGCGCATCAAAATCGCCGGTCGGCAGATCAAAGCGCCCGTACCCGCCGGCAAACAGCGTGTCGCCGACAAACGCGCAGCGTTCGTCGTCACAGACGTACGTGATACCTCCTTCGGTATGACCGGGCGTTTCCAGCACGCGGAAGCGGAGCCCAGCCGCATCGAATGTATTGCCGTCATGCAAAAGCACGTCGGGCTCGATCGGATCGAGCTTGATATGAACCATCATTGACAGGCTGATAAGATTGCTCCTTAATCCGTCCGCGTCCTTCCCGGAGATATAGATCTTTGCACCGGTCGCTTTTTTCAGCGCAGAAACGCCGAGCAGATGATCGAAATGCCGGTGCGTGATAAGGATATCCGTCAGTGTTTTTTTGTGCTCGTTCAAAAATGCTTCGGCAAGCGCCGCATCCGACGGGTCGATGACCGCAACGGTATCGCTGCCGTCCTTTGCGACGAAGATCATATTGGCAGCAACCGGCCCGCACGGATAAATCTGTATCTGCATGTCAAAACCCTTTCTTGGAATCCAGCAGGATCGTAAACGGTCCGTCATTTAAAATCGAAACCTGCATATCCGCTCCGAATCGCCCCGTCTCCACCGGAACCGCCGCTCTCAGCCGTTCAATGCAGCGCTCATACAGCGGGATCGCCTGTTCCGGTCGCGCCGCGTCAATGTAGCTCGGCCGTCTGCCCTTTCTTGCGTCGCCCAAAAGTGTAAACTGGGAAATCAAAAGGATCGATCCGCCGACGTCGAGAACACTTTTGTTCGGCACGCCGTTCTCGTCGTCAAAGATGCGCAGGCCGATGAGCTTGTCCGATATATAGTCCGCATCCGCTTCCGTGTCTTCCGTCGAGACGCCGAGCAGAACGCAGAGACCTTTTTGAATGCTTCCGACGATCTCGCCGTCGATTGTGACCGAAGACTCGGTCACGCGCTGTACCACTGCCCGCATACTGCCTCCCTTATACGCGGAATACGTCCACGACCTGCTTCAGCTTTCTGAGATTGGAGATGATCACGCCGAGCTGCTCGGCGCTTGCGACCGTACAGGTGATCTCCATCGCCGCGAATCCGTCTTCCGTCGAGCGGCTCGAAAGATCGGTAATGTTGACGTTCAGGTTCAAAAGGACCTTGCTGACTTCCATCAAAGAACCGGGCTGGTCCTCGATAAACACACGGATCGTCGCGCTGAAGTTCGTGCGCTCATCGACCGCCCATTCGACCTCGATCATGCGTTCGGGATCCTGCATCAGGCTCTGCACGTTTTTGCAGTCCGTACGATGCACGGACACGCCTCTGCCGCGCGTAATGTAGCCGATGATCGGATCGCCGGGCAACGGATTGCAGCAGTTGCCGAAGAACACCGCCATACCCGGATCGCCGTGCACGTAGATCCCTTTCGGGTTCGCTTTGTGCAGCGGTCTTTTGGAAAGCTCCTTTTCCGCAGCGTCGCCGAGGCGCTTCTGCATCTCATCCAGCCGTTCATCCTTGCGATGCAGATCGATGAGCTTATGAAGTACCTGCCCCGCGGAGATGCCGCCGAAGCCGATCGATGAATACAAATCGTCGAGCGTCGCGAGATTGTGCCGTTTCAGGACCTCGTTATAATACTCCGGCTTCATCAGGATTGCAAGGCTTTGCGCATGCCGCTTTGCGGTCTCCTCCAGCATTTCACGGCCGCGCTGGATGTTTTCCTCACGATTCTCGTGCTTGAACCACTGCCGGATCTTGTTCTTTGCCGACTGCGTCTTCACGATCGACAGCCAGTCGCGGCTCGGTCCGGCCTGTGAATTTGACGTGATGATCTCGACGACGTCGTTGGTTTTCAGCTTGTAATCGAGCCGCACCACATTGCCGTTGACGCGTGCATGCTGGCAATGATGACCGATGTTCGTGTGGATGCGGTACGCAAAATCCAGCGGCGTCGAGCCGACCGGCAGGTCGATGATCTCGCCCTTCGGCGTCAGCACAAAGACGTATTCTCCGAGGAAGTCTTTTAAGATGTTGTCGACGAACTCTTTGCTGTCCTCGGTCGTTTCATCGGCTTCTAAAACCTGTCGGAGCCATGACGTCTTGCGATCGAGCTCTGTCATGGACTGACGACCTTCCTTGTACATCCAGTGCGCGGCGATACCGTATTCCGCTGTTGCGTGCATTTCCTTGGTCCGGATCTGCACCTCGAAAGGAATGCCGCGCTCGTCCATGACCGTCGTGTGCAGCGAACGGTACAGATTCGGCTTCGGCATGGCGATATAGTCCTTGAACCGGCCGGGCAGCGGCTTCCATGTCGCGTGGATGACGCCGAGCGCCGCGTAACAGTCGGTAACGGTGTCCACGATGATGCGGATCGCGATCAGATCGTACAGCTCGTGCAGCGTGCAGTTGTTGCGCTGCATCTTGCGGTATGCCGAATACAGATGCTTCGGACGGCCGGAAATACTGCCGTCAATATTGGCCTCCTTCAGCAGCACCTTCATCTTCTCCATGGCGCTGCTCAAAAGTGCAAGACGCTCCTTCTGCTGCACGTCGACCTGCGCCTTGATACTCTCATATTCCTCCGGCATCAGATAGCGGAACGAAAGATCCTCAAGCTCGCTGCGGATCGCGCCCATGCCGAAGCGGTGCGCCAGCGGCGCGTAGACCTCAAGCGTTTCACGGGATTTCTTGATCTGCTTCTGCGGCGAGCAGACGTCGATCGTCCGCATGTTGTGCAGACGGTCGGCAAGCTTGATGATGACGACGCGGACGTCCTCCGCAATCGCAAGGAACAGCTTGCGCAGATTTTCCGACTGTTCCTGTTTTTTTGTAACATAGGTCTGCTTTCCGGAGATCGTCAGCTTGGTAACGCCGTCGACGAGAAACGCGACTTCCTTGCCGAACATTTTTTCGATATCCGCGATCTGGACGTTGTCGCCGTCTTCGACCGTATCGTGCAGTACGCCGGCAATCACCGTCGGCGCATCCATGCCCATGTCGAGAAGGTAGGACGCGACGGTCAAAGGATGGGTCACAAACGGCGTTCCGTCGTCACGCTTTTGATTGCAATGCACACGAGACGCAAACGCGACGGCGTCCTTCATCCGTTTTGCCTGTTCATCGCCGAACCGTTCGGCAAACTGTGCGATCAATCGCTCCTCCATACGCATCCTCCTTTCTGTTCAACTCTGTTATTTTACTGCAAACACAGTACAGGATACAAGAGGGCATTTTGAATTTGTTTCTTTTCCTGTACGTTTTTGGACAAAAACATACCGTTTTTCACTTCGACAACGCCGATTTCCACAAGCGGCAGCAGTGAAGTTAACTCCCGCTCGTTCAGCATTCCAATTGCAACGCCGGATTTCAGCCTATCCTGAAGCGATCGATATACGGTCCGGATCTCCGCCTCCGTTACACGCGGAAGCGGCGTAAGCTCATCTCGATCCGGCAGCGGCAGGCCGAAGCGCATCGCGCGGATACATGCTTTTACGGCTGCTTTAACGGTTTCATCAACCTTGCTTTCGATCGTATCGACCCGAACAGAGACCTCCGGTTTGCCCTGATAGGAGGACAGCTCGACGGAGACGTGCGCCTGCGCTTTGTCGATGGCGTTCCAGTCTGCATATCTGTCTCCGCTCCCGAAAGAAACGATGCGCAATGAGGTTGAACCGTCCGAAAGCTTTGCGGTCAGATGCGTACCGTCCCGGCCGATCCTGCGCACATTTGAGAGCGAGCCTTCAATCAGAAACAGCGGCGCACGGTTCTCTTCGCCGAACGGCGCAAGATAGGAAATCTCGCGCGCAAGCGTGGGCGTGATCTCCGACAGAGACAGCCGGTCCTCCGTTTCCGGGATGATCTCCGGCAGTCCGGTCGGGAACCGCTGAATCAGGTCGTCGGTCAAGGCCTTCTGCACCTTCTCAAACGCACTCTGCTCGATCGTTGCGCCTGCGGCAAGCAGATGACCGCCATAGCGCAAAAACAGCTCTTTATGACGTGTCAGAAGCGCAAACAGGTCGACGGCGGGCACACTTCGGCCGGAACCGGTCAGTGTACCGCCCATTTCGGAAAACAACAGCGCCGGGCAATGATACCGTTCGACAAGACGGGACGCGACGATTCCGACGACGCCGGTGTTCCAATCGGTTCCTTTTAGGATCAGGACGCGCGGATCCGAATCCGTGATCTGTTTCTCTGCTTCCGCAAAGATCCGCTGCTCCTCTGCGCGGCGGCGAATGTTTTCGCTCTCAAGCTCCGCTGCAAGCGCTTCCCGTTCGGAAACGTCGTCCGTAAGAAGCAGGCGCACCGCACGCGTTGCGTCGCCCATGCGTCCCGCTGCGTTGATGCGCGGCGCGAGAATAAATGAGAGAGAGGTCTCCCCCGTGATCTCCTGCACGCCGGCCGCATCCAGCAGCGCCTTGAGCCCCGGATGCGTGATCACAAGCGGCAAGCCTTTTTTCACGATCGTACGGTTGAACGACAGAAGCGGCACGACGTCCGCCATCGTTGCCAGCGCAGCAAGCGGAAGATACGGCGCGATCGGACAGCCGAGCGCGGACGCCGTCAGCATAGCCACGGTCGCTCCGCACAGGCAGTGCAAGGATTCCTCCTGATCGGAGCGCGCGGCACAAACGACGGCGCAGGCATCCGGCAGCGTTTCATGGCAGCGGTGATGATCGGTTATGACCGTATCCATACCAAGGCTATTTGCGTAGGCGATCTCCACATGTGCGGAAATGCCGTTGTCGACGGTAACGATCAGTCGGATGCCGTCTTCGTGCATGGAATCGACCGCTGTTTTGTTCAGGCCGTAGCCCTCCGCGAACCGGCTTGGAAGCAGATATGTACAGTCGGCGCCGAGACGCTTCAGCGCATCGGTCAGGATCGCAGTCGCGCAGACGCCGTCGGTATCGTAATCGCCGTATACGCAAATGCGTTCGCCTGCTTCGATCGCCTGCCGGATGCGACGGACCGCGCGATCCATATCCGACAGCGAAAACGGATCCGGAAGCGGCCTGGACTCCGGATGCAGAAAGCCCAAGATAGACGCATCATCGACAAGCCCGCGCCTTGCAAGCATTGCGGAAAACGCGCGCGTAAAGCCGAACCGTCCGGAGATATCCGCTGCGGCCTGCTCAAATGCGCGTATGCTGTTTTCCGTTTCCTTCGCCATATGACATAAAAAGGGCCGCGGCAATCAAACCGCAGCCCGGTCTCTTTCTTACAGCGCGATCGCTGCGGTATCTCTTGCGATGGCAAGCTCTTCGTCGGTCGGCAGCACGATGACCGTGACCTTGGAATCCGGCTTGGAAAGCACGATCTCCTTGCCTCTCGGCGCAGTGCGGTTCAGCTCGAAATCGAAGTCTACGCCGAGATAATCCATGTTCTTCATGATCAGTTCGCGCGTAGCCGCGTCGTTCTCGCCGACGCCTGCGGTAAAAACGATACAGTCCACGCCGTCCATATCCGCGGAATAGCCGCCGATCAAACGCTTGACCGCCTGCGCAAACATATCAAGCGCAAGCGCTGCGCGCTCGTTGCCCTCGTTGCGGGCAGCCCACAGATCGCGGAAGTCGCTGGATACGCCGGAGACGCCGAGCATACCGCTCTTCTTGTTCATCATGGTGTCGATCTCCTTTGCGGATGCGCCCATGCGATGCATCAGATACGGAACGATGGCCGGGTCGATGCTGCCGCAGCGCGTGCCCATCGGGAGACCTTCCAACGGCGTCAGACCCATGGAGGTGTTGACGCACTTGCCGCCCTTGGAGCAGCTGACGGACGAACCGTTGCCGAGATGGCAGGTAATCACGCGGACGTTCGGATCGCCTTCGCGGCCGAGGCGCTTGATGGCTTCGCCGGTGACGAACATGTGCGACGTGCCGTGGAAGCCGTAACGACGGACCTGGTACTGCTCGTAGATCTCATACGGCAGCGCATACAGGAAGTTTTTGGGCTCCATGCTCATGCCCCACGCGGTGTCGAACACAGCGACCATCGGAGTGTCCGGCATGACGGCGCGGCAGGCGTTGATGCCCATCAGATTTGCGGGATTGTGCAGCGGCGCCAAAGGAATGCACTCTTCTATCATCTTGATGACGTCGTCGGTGATCAGTACGGACTTGGTGAACTTCGTGCCGCCGTGGACGACGCGGTGACCGACCGCAGCGATGGACTTCATATCGGAAATGACGCCGATCTTCGGATCCGCCAGAACGTCGAGCACCATGGCGATCGCGTCCTGATGCGTCGGCATAGCGGCATCCTTTTCGAGCTTGTCGCCGCCGGTGGGCTTATAGGTCAGTTTGCCATCGATGCCGATGCGCTCGCAAAGGCCCTTGGCAAGGACGCTTTCGGTGTCGATGTCGATCAGCTGATACTTGAGCGACGAGCTGCCTGCGTTGATAACAAGAATGGATCTCATAGTCAGCCTCCGTTACATATTCTGTGCCTGTACCGCCGTGATTGCCACAACGGAAACGATGTCTTCGATGCTGCAGCCGCGGCTCAGGTCGTTGATCGGCGCCGCAAAGCCCTGGCAGATCGGGCCGATGGCTTCTGCACCAGCAAGGCGCTGGACAAGCTTATAGCCGATGTTGCCGGCCTGCAGATCCGGGAAGACGAGAACGTTCGCTTTGCCTGCGACGGGGCTTCCGGGGCTCTTGAGCTGACCGACCTTTTCGACCAGCGCGGCGTCTGCCTGCAGCTCGCCGTCGACCATCAGCTCCGGCGCGCGCTCGTGGACCATCTCGGTCGCAATGCGGACCTTATCGACGTTGTCATGCTTGGCGCTGCCCTTCGTGGAGAACGACAGCATTGCAATGCGCGCATCCATGCCGCAGAGCGCCTTTGCGCTCGCCGCGGACGAGATCGCGATCTCGGCAAGCTGTTCGGAGGTCGGGTCGATGTTGACTGCGCAGTCCGCAAAGATCATCAGGCCGTCGTCGCCGTACGCCTTGTTCGGGATCTCCATGATGAAGAAGCTGGACACCGTGTTGATGCCGGGCTTCATCTTGATGATCTGCAGACCCGGACGGAGCGTGTTGCCCGTGGTGTTGATCGCGCCGGATACAAAGCCGTCCGCTTTTTTATCCTTGATCATCATGGCCGCAAAGAACAGCGGGTTCTTGATCATATCCGCAGCCTTCTC